>SWCF01004334.1_pt1 | contig 82689 bp, 81 predicted proteins | sample 4690081 | NCBI WGS metagenome assembly SWCF01 (sample SAMN10267280, study PRJNA491770) | bioreactor metagenome | isolation source: DHS bioreactor inoculated with | place: Japan: off Shimokita Peninsula
CCCCCCGGTTCACCGGCGTCGCCAGGATCAGGGCCATCGTGCCCCGCTCCACCTCACCGGCGAAACTGTCGTAGGAAACGAGCAGAGCGAGAAGCGGAATGAGATAGACCGCAAGCGTGGAGATGCTGGCCGCCGCCATCAGGAGGGCGCTTGCCTTGAGATTGCCGCCACCCGTGCCCGGAAAGGAAAGCGCCAACGAAAAAAGCGTGAGCAGCACGGTCGCCAGCAGCACCCAGCGATTGCGCAACGCGATCTTGAATTCGGTCCCTGCGACCGCCGCGATTCTTGCGGGTATATTCATGACTGCGCTTCCTTCTCCTGATCGAGCGAGTAGTGGCGATAGATGTCGTCGAGGCTCGGCATGGTGATATCGAAATCGTCGATCTCCGCTCCAAGCGCCGCCATCTGGCCCAGAAGATCGACCTTGGCCTCCGGCTGGCAGGTGAGGATGACCGACTTGCCGTTGGCACGGATACCGCCAAGCCGGCTGTGCAGGCTGTCGGCGCGGCCTTCCTTCGCCTTGATGTTGACCGTGATCGGCAGCCGCGCCTCCCGCGCCAAAGCCGCCAGCGGGCCATCGGCCACGAGCCTCCCTTTGGAAAGGATCGCGATACGATCCGTCCGCCCTTCCACTTCGGTGAGCGCGTGCGAAGACAGGAGCACCGCTGTCCCCTCCGCCGAAACAGCGTCGATGATTTCGTAGAATTCACGCCGGGAAACGGGATCGAGGCCGCTTGTCGGCTCGTCGAGCAGGAGGAGCCGCGGCTTCCCGATGAGAGCCTGAGCAAGCCCGAGGCGTTGGCGCATACCCTTGGAATAGGCGCCCACCCGGCGCCCGCCGGCATCTGCCAGACCCACCCTCTCCAGAAGCGGCAGGGCTTCCCTCGGATCGATCCCCTTCAGCCGCGCGAAAAACCGCATGATCTCGATGCCCGACAGGGTCTTCGCGAAGGCGACCGATTCCGGCAGATAGCTGACCGCGAGCCGCGCATCGCGCGAGCCGGGCCGGTGCCCTGCAACGTCAATGACCCCGCCTTCCAGCCCCAGAAACCCGAGCACGCTCTTGAATAGCGTGGTCTTTCCGGCCCCGTTATGCCCGAGCAATGCCACCCGCTCCCCCGGCGAAACCGACAGGAACACGTTCCTCAGCGCCTGGAAATTTCCGAACCGCACGCTCGCGCCGCGAACGGACAAAACGGCATTGCTGCATTCATCACATGTCATTGGTCGTCCCCTTCGAGGAACTGGCGGAAACGCCTGCTGAAATCGGGCTCATAAGTGGATAACTGTCGACGACGCCACCGGGCAGAAGCCCCGGAAAGCGCGATTGCGACCAGCGGATGAGCTGCACGGCGGGCGATCCCATCAAGAGCTTGGCCATGGGCTGGCTCCAGGTGATCTGATCCACGAGATCGTTTGGCCTGTAGGGGCTGTCGGCGATCCCGTCGCCGTCTATGTCGAAGGCCACCTGCTCGGACCAGTAATTGCCCCGACCGTTCTCGCTCCACTCGATCCAGCGTGTGCCGACATATTTCACCTGCGTCCGGTTGCCCATGAAGGCATTGCCGGAAACGGCATTGCCCTCCGAGCCCGCCGTGAAATGAATGCCAATTCCACAGCCCGCAAAGCGATTGTCCGCAATCCGGTTCTTGTTTGAATTGTAGACGAACAGGCATTTCTCCCCACCGTCGCGAACCTCATTGCCCACGATCTCGGCCTGGTTGGCGAAGTTGAGGAAAAACCCGTGCGTGCGATCCTGCTCGGAAAGATTGCCGCTGATTTTGAGCTTGCGCGAATACATGAAGGCAAACCCCATGTCGTTGCCGCGCGAAACATTGCCCGTCACTTCGATGTCGTTCGCATACATGGAGTGGAACGCGAAACGCAGCTCCGAAAAACGGTTGTTGCGATAGACCGCATGATTGGAAGTGGTGATGAAAACGCCGTCGCGCCCACGCGCGATATCGTTGTCCTCCACCAGAAGACCAGGCGCGTTCCAGACATAGATGCCCGGCCCCCGTTCGCTCTTGCGCAGATCGTTGCGCCCGATGATGCGGTTGCCGCGAATTTCGACATCCTGCCCACCCTGCACGTCGATGCCGATCAGGTTGCCTTCCAGCCAGTTGCCGAGAATGCGCACATCGCGCGCCGAACGCGCGATAGCGATACCCGAATCCAGATCGTTGAGACGCAGGCCCGATCCCTCGACCCGGATGCCCTGAACCAGCACATCCCCAGCCGTGATCGCAATGACGGTTCCGTTTCCTGGTCCCGCCACCGTGGAGTTTCCGGTGCCGACGAGCGAGAGGGACTTGTCGATAAGAATGGGGCCGTCATAGCGGACGTTGCCGAGCCGGAGGACGTCCCCCGGCTCGGCTTGCCCGATAGCGGCAGTGAGCGCGCCGGGCTCGTCCGGCACGCGGACTTCCGCAGCCAGTGCGCCTTGCAGCGCCTGCGCAAGCAGGAAAAACCCCGTGCCGAAAAGAAGAGCGGCGCGCATCATGTCCCCCTTACGCCGCCTTCGGCTTCACGAGCATGCGGCCGCGCATTTCCATGTGCAGCGCATGGCAGAACCACTGGCAATAGTACCAGTGCACGCCGGGCCGGTCGGCGGTGAAGGTGACCGAGGCCGTGGCCTGCGGCGCAACCTCCATGGCAACGCCATGATTGCCCAGCGTGAAGCCGTGAGTGAGATCGTCGACCTCATCCATGTTGGTGACATAGACCGTCACCTCATCGCCCTCGTTCACCTCGAACTGCTCGAGCGAGAAGGACGGCGCGACCGAATGCATGTAGACGCGAACCTTGTTGCCGTCACGAATGACGTCAGCGCCGTAGTCGAGGTCGACGCCGTCGGCTTCCGCCTGCTTGCGGGCTTCCTCCCACATGCTGTCGCCGCGATCCCAGATCGAGACCGGATTGACGATATCGGCCCTGACGATGATGCAGTCATGCGGCTCGGCAAAGGTGGGACCGTCATGCACAAGCTTCATCTCGCTGCCCGAAATATCGATCAGCTGGTCGTTTTCCGGCTTGAGAGGCCCGACATTCAGGAAGCGGTCCTTGGAGAACTTGTTGAGCGACACCAGGAACTGGCCATCGGCTTCCAGGGTCTCGCCCATGGACGTGTGGTTGTGGCCCGGCTGGTAGTGGACATCGATCTTCTGGACGATCGGATCCACCTCCTCGCCCTTGAAGGCACGCTTCGCCTTTTCGATGTCCCACTTGCACATCTGGCTGTCGAGGAAGAGCGTCGTGTAGGCAAAGCCCTTGCCGTCGAAAGCGGTATGAAGCGGTCCAAGGCCGAGCTGCGGCTCCGCGACGACGCAGGAACGCGGCTCCGCCCCCTTCTCGAAAAGGTCGTCGATCAAGTCCACATCGATCACAGTGACGGTGGGCGAGAGCTTCCCGTTGATGCACAGATGCTGCTTGTCCGGCGCCATGTTGCAGCCATGCGGGCTGTTGGAGACGGGCACATAAGCCGTATAGCGCGAGCCATGGCGTCCATCGATGACGGGCACGCCGTTATATTCCTTGAAATCGCCCTTGCTGACGGCTTCCTCGATGCGCTTGATGTTGAAGATGACCACCCAGTCCTGCTCATTGGCCGTCATCTCGGCGAGCGTCACGCCGTTTTCCGAATTGTAGCAGGTGGAGAAGGCATATTTGCCTTTGTAATCGGCATCGCAATTGTCGAGATTGCCGTCGACGATCACCTGCCATTTCACCTCCATCGTGTCCCCGTCCACGGCACTGAAGATCGACACGTATTTCGTGGGATCGTCGAGAACCGAGCCGTCATTGGGCAGCGGAATCCGATGCTCGCCATTGGCAAACACATAGCCTGTACGCGGCCATTTCTGCGGGCGCAGCCCGTGAATGTCTGACGTGTTCGGGATTTCCACGATCTTGTCGGTCTTCATCACGTCGCAGCGAATGCGCGCCACGCGCGTGTTCGCCTTGTCGTTGGCAAAGATATAGCGACCGTCATAGGTCCCTTCGGTGAACGACATGTGCGGATGGTGCAGATCGCCGTTGTGATAGGTCTGCATGCCGCGCTTTTCGAGGAATGCCCTGGTTTCGGGCAGCAGCCCTTCCGTCAGGATCTTCAGGCTTTCATTGGTGCTGCCCCAGCCGGTGGCCGAGCACCGGTTGAAAACCGGGATGCGCACGAGTTCACGCATGGACGGCATGCCGATGATGCGGATTTCGCCGCTCTGGCCCGAAGACCAGAAGCCGTAATAGCTGTCGAGTTCACCTGGATGGACTTCACGGTATGCCCCTTCGGCCGCCGCCGCGAGGCTCGGAGCGCCGACGATACCCGCCCCCGCGCCACCCGCGATCATGGCTCCGGCAAAGGCAGCGCCACCGGCCGTGCTTCCGAGCAGTGCCCGGCGTGTAATCGATGTTTCACTCATCTTCTCGTCTCCTTGTGTCAGAGGGTTGAGGCAGCCGGGGCGTTTGCCTTCGGCTTGTAGTTGACGGGTGGCTGTCCGCTGCCGGATGGCGCCAGCCCGTTCTGCTTCTCGAAGCGCTCGCGCTTCTTGATTTTCCCCACCACCACCGGGCATTTCGTCGTGTGCTGGTAGAGCACCTGGCAGTTGAGGCAGGAGATGCATTCGTTGGGGTTGATTTCGCCGGTCGGGTGAATTGCCTGCACCGGGCAGTCATGCGCACAGACCTGGCAGGGGTTGCCGCATTCCTTGTAGCGCTTGAGCCAGCGGAACATGTGGAGCCGCGCCGGGATGGCCAGCCCGCCGCCCAGAGGGCAGACATAGCGGCAGTAGAAGCGTTCGATGAACAGGCCGGGCGCAAGCATCGCAAGAGCGAAGAGTACATAGGGCCACGGCCGGTCGAACTTCAGGATGATGGCCGTCTTGAAGGGCTCGATCTCCGCATAGTGCTCGGCCATTTCGAGCGAGTAGAGCGACATGCCGAACAGGCCGAGGAAGATCACGTATTTGACCGGCCACAGCCGCTCATGCAGCCCCCAGGGCAACTTCACCTGCGGCACGCGCAGAAGCCGCGCGATCTTGTTGGAAAGTTCCTGCAGGGCGCCGAAGGGGCAGAGCCATCCGCAATAGGCACCTCGCGCCCAGAACAGGAGGGCCGCCGCCACCGCGAACCACATGACGAAGATCAGCGGATCCATGAGGAAGGTTTCCCAGCGAAAATCGCTGACCAGTGCCGAAAAGACGGCAAGCACGTTGACCACGGAAAGCTGTGCGTTCGCATACCAGCCTATGAACACGAGCGTGAAAACGAGGAACGCGGTCCTGATGATGTTGAAGACACGCTCGTTACGGGTGGCGATGGTCTGGAAGAAGAAGATACCCGTCAGGAAAGCGAGCCCCAGCCCGAGGATCACCACCTCGTTCCGCTTCACATCCCAGATCCTGAGCCAGAGCGCATCCCGGATCGCCACAGCGCTTTCTTCTGCGGATGGCCGCGCTGCGGGAGCCGCGATCGCCGGCGCCTCTGGCGCAGCGAGAAAGCGGTCAGGAAGGTCATAGCCGAGATCATAATTGAGAAAGAGCTTGTCGATGGCCCCGACCGGACGCTGCACGAGCATCTGGAGCCGCCAGGGTGCCGCCGCATCGAATCCTGCCTTTTGCGGAATGATGAAGACATCCGTCTCCGTCATGTCCGGCGCCCCGGCGGCCGCGAGCCGCCCCACCCGGCGATGCTCGCGATCCCTGAAACGATGGGAAATATCGCCCTGGATGACCTGGATACGGTCGAATATCCCGCCGCGCACATAGCCCGATCCCTTGAACGACCAGCGTCCGCGACCGGCAACCAGGATCGCCTCGTCGCCTTCCTTCAAAAGGGCCTTCAGATTTGCATATTCGGCATCGCCCAGGAGGCTGCGTCCTATGGCGGGCTGGCTCACAAGGGCCGTCCACACATCGATATAGGCATCGCTGCCGGAGCCCGGCTCCGTATGGGCCGCCGCACGCGGATCACCAAGCGCTGCGAAATCCGCATTGATGGTTTCCACATCGAGAGTGAAGTGACGCACCGAGCCATCGCCCGTCAGCGTCTGCCAGTCTTCCACCGCATCGACGCTGCGGTCGACGCTGCGACTGGCTGCCGCCGTTTCGGTGTCAGGGGAAAGACCGCCCAGCGAAAGAGCCTTTGCAACCTTGATGCCAGCTCGCACGATGGAATCGTCGATGATCATGATCGTGACCGTCGCGCCCGAAACGATGTCGAGCTCATGCTCTTCCTTCTCGGAAGACACCTCCTTGCGAAGATCCAGTCCCGCATATTTTTCGGTGACTTCCCGGATGCGCGCTTCCGGAATACCGACAAGGACAATCGGCTCGGAATGCTTGACCAGACGCACACCGGTAATCACCGCCTCGTCCGAAATTCCGGCCAGGATATGGATGGGCTTGCCCGAATAGCCCGCCGTTGGAACGAAATCCGATGTCAGGAAAACCCAGCCGGCCGGCTTGCCATCCTTGAGCACGGGGGCGACCGGCAGATCACCACGCACCGGCCCGTAGCTGTTTGCGCCGGGGACGAGTTCGGAAGGCTGCGCAAGCTCCAGATATCGTTCAAGCAGGGGCTCTGCACGGGCCTTTGCCGGCAACCCGGCCAGCACCAGAAGGGCCAGAAAACCGGTTGCAAGCCACCACGCGACACTCGGGAAATTTCCCGTCAGGCCCCGCCTTTCCCGTCTGTACATCGCCCGGCCTCCAAAGCCTCGTCATGCCATTTGCGGCAGACGCTATCGGAGGCACCGGGGATGAACTTTGCAGTTTCGCAAACAAGGACGCGATTGCCCGCGCAGCAGCTCCCGAAACAGAAACTCCCCCGGCGCGGTTACCGCCGGGGGAGCTGTGTGGAAGTCCGATTTGCCGAGGAACGTGGCCGCTCAGCGTTTTGTCATCTTGATGGATTCGTCGAGGAATTCATTCGTATAGGCCGTCTTGATATCGAACGGCTTCTCCAGATTGAAATAGGTCTCGACCATCTTGTAGTCGGCATCCATCCGCTCGGGGCTGAACGCCCCCAGCGCGACCGTCGTCGTGGTGTCGTCCGTCATCAATTCGGTGATGCGGTTCCACTGGTCGACCTGATTGTCGTGTTCGAGGCCCGAGACCTGCTCCATCAGCGCGCTGAGGCATGGCTCCACATCTTTCACGCAGGCGGCGAATGCCCGCTGCGTGACGGAAGCGAACTTGGCGATCAGCTCCTTGTTGCCCTCCAGGAAGTCGCCATTGACGATAACCGAATTGCCGTAGGGATTGACGCCGATGTCGCGCCAGGCGACGAAACCGAGATCGTCGCCGAACTCGCGAACCTTCAGATCGTGCTCGTTGTAGAAGTCGCTGGTAATGTCGATGGCGCCGCTCTTGAGCGAGGTGAGCTTGGCCTGCGGCGAGACATTGACGAACTTCACCGAATCCGCTTCGATCCCCACTGTCTTGGCAAAGAGCGGCCACATGATCCGCGAGGCGTCCGCCGGCGGGTTGCCGATGGAGCGCCCCGGAAAATCCTTCGGCCCCTCGATGCCATTGCTCTTCAACCAGTAGAACCCCTGGGGAGAATTGGCGTAGACGGTCATGATTGCCACCGCATTGGCGCCCTGCCCCTTGGCCAGAAGCACGGTTGCCATATCCGCCACGCCGATCTGCGAGATGCCCGCGCCCACGCGCTGCGCCGCCGCGCCTGAGCCGCGGCCGGCCTCGATGGTCAGGTTGATGCCGGCTTCGTCATACCAGCCTTGCTGCTTTGCATAGTAATAGGGCGAATGGTCCGCCGTCGGCACCCAGTTCAGCACCATGTTGACATCGGCAGCCTGAGCGCCGAACGGAAGGAAAGTGGCTGCAAGCGCGGCTGACAGCATGAAGGATCTGCGAAGCGTCATCTTGGTCTCCAGCGATGTGAAAGGTCGAAAGGCGCATTCTGGACGGGGCGTCCGCGCTTCCGGCAGATCGCGGAGGGCCCGAGTGGCAAACTATAGACATGGATGCTAAGCTCGATCAATAACCAATCAACCAGTTGGTTACATTGGAGGCATGAGAATGGAAGACAGCGCAACCGCCAGGCGATCGAAAAAGGCGGATACACCGCAACGCCGCGACCCCGCCGCCACATGGCGGGCGCTGCTGGACGCGGCGGTCGCCGAATTTACCGAATTTGGCTTCGAGGGCGGTCGCGTCGACCGGATTGCCCGGCAGGCCGGCGTCAACAAGCAGCTCGTCTATCACTATTTCGGCAGCAAGGACGATCTCTACAAGACAGCGCTTGAGGAGGTCTATCGCCAGATCCGCGAACGCGAGCAGGAACTGCACCTGTCCGACCTCGACCCGGAAGAGGCGATGCGCCGCCTTGTCGGCTTTTCCTTCGATTATCTGGCCGACCACCCGGAATTCGTTGCCCTTATCAACGATGAGAACCGCATGGAGGCCCGTCACCTCAAGGTTTCGGACAAGGTGACCGAGATGCACTCCCCGCTGGTGCAGCTCGTCGAGGAAACGCTCACGCGCGGCGTCAGGGCTGGCGTGTTCAACGACCGCTTCGGGCCGGTCAATCTCTATCTTTCGATCGCGGCCCTCTCCTTCTTCTACTTCGCCAATCGCAGCACGCTTTCCGTGATCTTCGATCGTGACATGGCATCGCCCGCCCAGGCCGCGCGCCGCCGCGAGCACGTCATCTCGCTCGTCCTGTCCGCGCTACGGCCCTGAAATCGCTGCCACAAAACAAGTAATCAACTGGTTGGTTGACTGCGTCGAAAAAGCAGACTAGCTTCGATCCATAAAGAGGGAACGAAGCATGGTTGCAACAACCGAGGAAGCAACAATCAGCGAAGCGGCCCGTCTGGAACGGCGGCGCGCCAACCAGATGCGCATCGTCACCGTGGTCGTGCATGTGGCGGCATTCGCCTTGTGGGAGATTCTGGTGCGCGCCCTCGAGGTGCCCCGCTTCATCCTGCCCGCACCGAGCGAGATACTGTCCACACTGGGTTCGGGTCGCTATGACTGGCTTGGCAACAGCTGGGTGACGGGACTGGAAATCGTCGGCGGCTATCTTCTGGCCACCGTTCTCGGCGTCGCCTCGGCGCTTCTCTTCTCCTGGTCGCGCATCATGCTGATGGTGCTCTTTCCCCTCCTCGTCACCCTAAACATGATCCCCAAAGTGGCGCTCGGGCCTCTGGTCATCGTGTGGTTCAGCTACGGCATTTCCACCAATATCCTGATCACCTTCTCGCTCTGCTATTTCCCCATCCTGCTGACCACGGTGCGCGGTCTGCGCGAGGTCGAGCCCGATCTTCTCGATCTGGTGAAATCGCTGCGCGGATCGCGCTGGCAGATGTTCGCCTATATCCAGCTTCCCGGCGCCCTGCCCTACATTTTCTCGGGCATGAAGGTGGCTGCCATCCTGGCGGTGGCAGGCGCCGTGGTGGGTGAGTTCATCGCTTCCGACCGCGGGCTTGGCTACCTGATGATCCAGGTTCAGGCCGCGCTCGACACGCCGGCCATGTTCATGGCCGTTGCCCTCATCACGCTGATCGGCATCGTGCTCTACATGGCGGTGCTTGTTCTCGAACACATGATCGTTCCCAAAGACGCGAGGATGTCGTGAACGCAGACCCCAATATCCAAGGCTCCGGTATCGCGGGCAGTGAACTTCTCGATGGCTCCCGCCTGCCTCCGCGCTTCGAAAGCCCGGAAGAGCTGGACGCCTTCATCGCAACGCCTTCCCGCGCCCTGATCGAAGATCTCGCAGCCCTCGACGGCGACATCATGATCCTCGGTGCGAGCGGCAAGATGGGGCCCACCCTCGCCCGGCTCGCCAGCAACGCTGCGCCTGAAAAGCGCATCATCGCCGTTGCCCGCTTCAGCGATCCCGCAGCCAGGTCGGAGCTTGAAAAGCACGGTATCGAGACCATCGCCTGCGACATGCTCGACCGCGCGGCGCTTGAAGCTTTGCCGAAGGTGAAGAACGTCATCTTCATGGCAGGCCGCAAGTTCGGCTCGGGCGGCAACCAACCGCTCACCTGGGCCACCAACACTTATATGCCTGCCGTCGTCGCCGAAGTTTTCAAGGCTTCTCGCATCGTCGCCTTCTCCACCGGATGCGTCTATGCCTTCACGCCCGTGGACAGCATGGGCTCCGAAGAGGGAGATCCGCTCGATCCGCCCGGTGAATACGCCCAGTCCTGCATAGGTCGTGAAAGACTGATCGAGCATTTTTCGCAGATCCACGGCACGCCGGGCCGCCTCTATCGCCTGAACTATGCGATCGACCTGCGCTACGGCGTGCTTCACGACGTCGCCGTCAAGGTGCGCGACGGCGTGCCCATCGACGTCACCATGGGCCATGTCAACGTGATCTGGCAGGGCGACGCCAACGCTATTGCGCTGCGTTGCTTGAAACAGGCAACCGTGCCGACAAGCCCGATCAACGTGACCGGCCCCGAGGTCATCTCCGTGCGCTGGCTGGCAAAGACGTTCGGCGAATTGCTTGGCCGCAAGCCGGTCGTCACCGGAACGGAAGCACCCAGCGCATGGCTTTCCAATGCCAAGCTCTCCAACGGCCTGTTCGGCTATCCGGTGGTGCCGCTCGACCGGATGATCGCATGGACAGCGGACTGGGTGTCGCGGGAAATGCCTTCCCACAACAAGCCCACCCATTTCGAGGCGCGCGATGGCGCTTACTGAGCAAACAGGCGCCATCCTCCTGACGCAGGACGACATCGCCCAGGCGATGGAACTCTCCTGCGAAGCCGGCTGGAACCAGCTTCCGGACGACTGGCGCATGTTTCTTGCTCACGGCCGGGTTTTCGGCCTTTTCGAAGAGGCCAGGCTGGCAGCCACTGCCGCCGTCATGCCATATGGCGGTGACATCGCATGGATCAGCATGGTCCTGACCCGAAGGGTGTTTCGCGGGCGGGGCCTCGGCACTGCCCTGCTCAGACATTGCATCGCTGAAATCGAAAAGGAGGGCCGCACGGCCTTTCTCGACGCGACCCCTGCGGGCGAACCCATCTATCGCAATCTGGGCTTCGCGCCGGGAGAGCGTTTCGAACGCTGGCAGGGCCACGGCGGCGCGCAGTCACCAGCCCTTCTGCAACCAGTTCCAGGTTTCGCCATCGAAGCCGCGAACGCCGCCTTCGGGGCAGATCGAAGCTTTCTGCTGCGCGATTTTATCCGCCGCTCCCCGCAAGCCTGCGGGAGCATGGGCACAGCCCACGCCTTCGGTCGTGACGGACGGCTCGCCACCCAGATCGGCCCGCTAATCGGCGACGACGAAGACACCATGGTCGCGCTTGTGGATGCGATCATCGCCTCACTTGAAGGACCGGTTTTCCTCGATGTGGCCGAGCGCTGCACCGGGCTGACCGCACATCTTGAAACTGCTGGCTTCAACAAGCAGCGTCCGTTCCTCCGCATGAAGAAGGGACCGCATGATTGGCCGGGCAACCCGGCGGCAAGCGCCGTGATCGCCGGTCCCGAATTCGGATAGGAAGTAGTATCCATGGGTCTCCATCATTCTGAACTGCCACCGGAAATTCTTGCCACGCTGCGGCGTGGCGCCGTCATCCCCGCACACCCGCTGGCGCTCGATGCGTCGCGCTCGCTCGATCCACGTCGCCAGCGCGCCCTCACCCGCTATTATCTGGATGCAGGCTCGGGCGGTCTCGCCGTCGGCGTTCACACCACCCAGTTCGCCATTCGGGAAACGGGTCTCTACAAACCGGTTCTGGAAGCCGCTGCCAGGGAAGCTGCCGATTGGGCAGACCGCCCGGCGGTAATGGTCGCGGGCGTCGCGGGCCGCACCGCGCAGGCGGTAGGCGAGGCGCAGGTCGCCCGCGGTCTCGGCTATCACGCGGTGCTGGTCAGCATGGGCGCAATGCGTGGCGCATCGGGCGATGAGCTGATCGAGCACTGCAAGGCCGTCGCCTCTGAAATGCCCATCATCGGCTTCTACATGCAGACCGCCGTCGGCGGCATAGAGCTCGACGCATCCTTCTGGCAGCGCTTCGCCTCCATCGACAACGCTGTCGCCATCAAGGTTGCCCCCTTCAACCGGTATCGCACCCTCGATGTCATGCGCGGTGTCGTGGCGGCGGGAGCCGAGGAGAGGATCACGCTCTACACCGGCAATGACGATCACATCGTCGCCGACCTGATTACACCGTTCGACATACCGCGCGGGCCCGGCAGCGATGAAACGGTGCGCATGCGCTTCCGCGGAGGTCTTCTGGGCCATTGGTCGGTCTGGACACGGAAGGCGGTCGAGCTTCTGGATCGCATTCATGCAGCCGTGGAGACAGGCGGGCCGGTGCCTGCCGACCTCATGGCGCTCGACGCGCGCGTCACGGACTGCAATGCTGCCTTCTTCGATGTCGCCAACGATTTTCATGGCTGCATCGCCGGCTGCCATGAGGTTCTGCGGCGTCAGGGCCTTCTGGAAGGCATCTGGTGTCTTGATCCCGAGGAAGGCCTTTCCCCCGGACAGGCCGCCGAGATCGACAGGATTTACGCCGCGCATCCCGACCTTGCCGACGACGATTTCGTCGCGGCCAACCGCGAGAGATGGCTCTCATGAATGCTACCGCGCAGATTGAACCGAAACCCGCCGCCGCGGCCCCGCTGATACGCCTGCAGAATGTGCGCAAGGTCTACCGGACGGGCGGCGCCGAGTCCGTTGCCGTTTCCGACGTGACGCTCGACATCAACGAAGGCGATCTTCTGTCGGTGGTCGGCCCCTCCGGCTGCGGCAAGACGACGGTCCTGAAAATCCTCGCCGGCCTTCACAGCGCCGATGGCGGCACCGTCAGCATCGGCGACGGCCATGGTTCCTTCATGGAAGGGCGGGATGTCGGCATGGTGTTTCAACAGCCGCTCCTCCTGAAGTGGCGCACCATCACCGAGAACGTCATCCTGCCGGCGCAGATTCTGGGCTTGCCGTTGCGCGCCGCGCGGGAGCGCGCCCGTGATCTGTTGCAGATGGTTGGGCTGGGTAAGGCCGGCGACAAATACCCGTTCGAGCTTTCCGGCGGCATGCAGCAGCGCGCGGCCATTGCCCGCGCGCTGATCCACGACCCGAAGCTCGTCCTGATGGACGAGCCCTTCGGCGCGCTCGACGCCATCACCCGCGAGAAGATGAACCTCGAAATGCTGCGCATCTGGCAGGAAAGTCGCAAGACCTTCGTGTTCGTCACCCACGGCATTCAGGAAGCCGTGTTCCTCGGTTCCCATTGTGCGGTATTGACGGCGGGGCCTGCCCGCATGGCCGACTATTTCAGCATCGACCTGCCGCATCCGCGCCATCTCGACATCAAGACGACCAACGCCTTCGGCGACTACGTCAAGCGCGTCTATCGCCAGCTCGGCATGGATTGAGGCGGCTTCTCGCGCGTGTCTCTGAGGGCACGCGGGACTTCACCGGCGACAAACGGAATGGAAGGGAGATCGGCCGATATCTTTGCGGGAACACCGACCGAAGCGCCTCAGTTTGCCTGCCTGTCATAGATGCGGATCGCATCCAGAAGGACCTGCGCGCCCTTGGCCAGCGCCTCCTTGTCCGCCCATTCCTCGGGGCAGTGGCTGCGCCCCTTCAGGCAGGGGATGAAAATCATGCCCGAAGGCCCGATCCGCGCCATGTAGGCAGCATCGTGACCGGCGCCGCTGGACATGGAGATATGGCTCGCGCCCGCCTGTTCAGCCCCTGCGGCAAAAGCCGCCTGAATTGCTTCGTCGCAGGCAACGGCCATCCCGTCGCTTACCCGCTGCGCTTCGAATTCGAGGCCACGCTGCACGCAGATTTCCTGTGCGCGGGCGAGATAGCCTTCAAAGAAACGTTCCACTTCCGCATTGCGGTTGGAACGCACCTCGATGGAAAACACCACGCGACCCGGCACGACATTCGAGCCGTTCGGGATGACCTCGAGCTTGCCGATGGTCGCGACAAGGTAGGCGCCATTCGTATCCTGTTCCTGGGCGCGCGCTTCGGCTTCCTGCACCATCATCGCCGCCGCGACGAGCGCGTCCTTGCGCCGCCCCATCGGCGTTGTGCCCGCGTGGGCCGCCTCGCCGATGACGTCGATCTGGTAACGGGTGATGCCCACGATGTCGGTAACGACGCCGATATCGAGCCCGTCATCCTCCAGCACGACGCCCTGCTCGATATGCAGTTCGAAGAAACCGGCGACATCGCCCTTGTCCCGAAGAGGACCGGTGAGCCTGGAAGGATCGCCGCCCATCGCGGCAATGCCCTGTGCTGTCGTCGTGCCGTCGGGAGCTACATAGGCAAGCTGGGCCTTTGTCAGCACCCCGGCCATAGCCCGGCTGCCGATGCAGGAAAGGCCATACTGGTTCGGTTCTTCCGCCAGGAAATCGATAACCTCGAAAGGATGGCGCAGTTTCAGGCCATTCTCCGCAAGGGTCTGCGCAGCCTCCAGCGCCACAAGCACACCGGCAATGCCGTCGAAGCGACCGCCGCGTGGAACCGTATCCGTATGCGAGCCGGCAACGATGGGTGCGCGTGCATCTTCAAGCCCCCGCAGGCGGCCGATCACATTGGCCCCCGCATCGACGCTGACCGCAAGACCGGCCTCCTCCATCTCACGCGTGAGCCAGACGCGGCCCTGCTTGTGCAACTCGCTGAATGCGACGCGGCTCCAAGGCCGCTCCGGATCCGTGATTTGTGCCAGCGCCTCGACGCGCTTCCATAAACGGTCTGCATTGATCGAAAGCCGCAGGCTCCCGTCTTTCATTTCCGTGGTCACCCTATCCTCCTTAAGCGCGCCCGAACGGCTTTACGAAACCGCCGAACCCTTCGGCAACGACAACGCTCCTGCCATCCCAGACCTGCTGGCCCCGAACATAGGTCGCCTTCACCTGAGGCAGCGACATACCATCATAAAGGCTCCAGTCGGAAATGGTTTGGCTGCCTTCCACACTCCAGCGCGCCTCGGCCGGATCGATGATGGAGAAATCCGCTTCGGCACCCGCCGTCAACGCTCCCTTGCGCGGCAGAAGCCGGAAATGCCGTGCCGGGTTTGCAGCGAGAAGCCGCGCCGCCATGGACAGATCGACGCCGCGCTCAAGGCACTTCTTGATGAGCACCGGCACCATGACCTCGATGCTGGGGCCCCCGGATGCGTTTTTCAGCATGTTCGGATCGTTCTTCCGATCGAGCGACCAGGCGACGTGATCGGTCGAGACGAGATCGATATTGCCCGCGGCCAGATGACGCCAGAGTGCCTCGCGCTCCCGCGAGGAACGGATCGGCGGATTGATCTTGGCCTTGCCGCCAAGACGCACCACATCCTCGTCCTCACTGAACACGAGATAGTGGATACAGACCTCCACGCTCGTATCGAAGCCCTGCCGTCGATAGCTCTCGCAGATATCGATGCCCCGCCCCATGGAGCAATGCACCACATGTGCCCGGCAACCGGTGTAGGCGCCGATTTCGTAGATTTCCGCCATGGCCAGCGCCTCGGCGAAATCCGTATGGCTTTTTCCGTGGGCCGTGTAGTCGGTGAGGCCGGCTTCCTTCACGCTTTCGAGGTCGTGCATGACGCTCTCGTGATTTTCATTGTGTACACCCGCCGCAAGCCTGGATGGGGCGATTGCCGCAAAGGCGTCCCGCATCAGCCAGGGCGGAATGCGCGGGAAACGCACCGGATCCGTCCCGAAAGTCGAGAACTTGAACCCGCAGACGCCAGCTTCGATCTGCTCGGCAATGCGGCTGGTGCCGTCCTGCGGATGCACCGTGCCGTAAAGCGCCACATCGACATGGGCTTCGCGCTCGGCATCGGCTGCCTTGGAGCGAACCGCCTCCGCATTGCACACGAGCAACCCTTCGTCATAAGGCATTTCCACAATGGTGGTGACACCGCCCGCCGCGGCGGCGCGCGTACAGGCGGCAAGCCCCTCGCTCCCCTTTTGCGAACGGGAATGGACCTGCGCATCCACCGCTCCGGGAAACACATACGCCCCCTGCGCATCGATGCGTTCGCGCGCCGCGCCCGGATCCTGCGCCGTGATCCCCACCACCTTGCCGTCGAGAATGCTGAGATAATGCCCCGGCAACACCGCACGGGCCGTCACCAGATCGCCGCGCACCACCAGATCGAACATGTCAGGATCCTTTTATTTGCCTCGCCCCCACGCGGAGGCGCCTTGGTTTGTCAGTACCGCGCCCAGGGCGCGCATCGCCCCCGCCTGAACGGGATCGATGATGCTTATCCCCGTATCGTCCTGAAGGCGTCGGCGGTGCCTGGCCATGCCCGCGCACCCCAGCACGACCGCGCCCGCCCCATGTTCGTCGCGCAGGGCGAGTGCCGCATCGAGAAGGCGCGGGTAGACGCCTTCATCGCTCACCGCCTCGGCAACGCTGATCGAAAGCGGCAGTTCGCCGGCCAGACGGTCCCAGACGCCAAGACGCCTGAAGATCGGCTTGTGCCGCCCGACCGACGCGCGCGAAAGAGCCAGAACGCCAAACTGGTCGGCAAGGCTGAGTGCAGCATAGATCGAGCATTCGCCGATTCCGAAAACCGGTTTGTTCGTCATGTGCCGACAGGCCGCAAGCCCAGGATCGAGAAAGCATCCGATCACGAACGCGTCGTAGCCGGCCTCTTCCCCCGCCACCAGTTCAGCAAGCATGGGAGCGACCCGTGCCGCATCGGCCTCGCTCTCGATCCCGAACGGGGCCCCGGCCAGCGAGCGCGTTTCCATTTCAACGCCTGTTGTCCGGCTCAGGCACGAAATCGCCTCGCCCATCGCCTCGGTAACGGCCTCGTTCGAATTTGGGTTGATGACCAGGACCCTGCCGCAAAACGCATTGCTCATGCGACCGCTCCTCCCGCTTCCCGCCTGGCAACCAGAAGGTTGTTGACGATGATGGCAAGGCTGATCAGTCCTGCAACGATGATCGTCTGCATTTGATCGAAGACGAGGCACACACCGCATACCAGAAGCACGGCTCGCTGCACCGCGCCGAGCGGCCTGAAGGCAAATCCGGTAAAGCCGATGGCCAGCGAAAGGATCGACAGGATGCCGCTGCCCAAAGCGAAGGTGAAGGTCATCGGATCGAAATCGATGAGAAGCAGTGCCGGGCTGTAGACGAACATGAATGGCACCAGAAGCTTGGCAATGGAAAGCCGGAAACTGATGAACGCGGTCCGCATGGGATCCGCCTGTGCGAGCGCTGCCCCCGCGAATGCCGCAAGCGCAAAGGGCGGCGTAAGGTCCGAAAGAAGCCCGAAATAGAACACCGCGAAATGCGTGGCGAGGAGCGGCACGCCGAACTCATAGAGCGCTGGCGCCACAATGGCCGAAAGGATGATGTAGAGCGGCACGGTGGGAATTCCGCAGCCCATGAGGATACAGGCGATGGCTGTGAGGACCAGTGCGCAGAAGAGGATCGCACCCCGATTGTCGATCAGGTCGAACGGATCGAGGAAGGCGATCATGTCTGCCCCCGCATGCGCGGCGGAAAGAACAGCTGCCGAAAGCTTGAAGCCGATGCCGGTGAGCGTGACCGTTCCCAGAATGAAGCCCACACAGGCACAGGTCGCCGTGATCACCAGGGTGAAGCGCGCGCCTTCCTCGAATGCCTCGACGATACGCCGCGGCGTCAGCACATGCCCGCCCTCGCCCTTAACCAGCCCCGGCATGCCCGCATAGCGCGCGGCAAGCGGAACATAGGATACGAGAACCACGAGGATGATGCCCCAGAAGGCTGCGATGAACGGTGTGAAGCGCATCAGGAGCAGCGTCACCATCACGATCGGCGGAAGCGCGAGGTGCCAGTATTGTCTGGCGACCGCCAGCGCGCTCGGTATCTCCTCATCCGGCAATGCGCCGAGACCGAGCCGCTTGGCCTCGAAATGCACCGACAGAAGCACCGACAGATAGTGGAATGCCGCCGGCAGAATGGCGATCAGGATCAGCTCGACATAGGGGATGCCCAGCGATTCCGCCATCACGAAGGCCGCAGCGCCCATGATGGGCGGCGTGATCTGACCGCCCGCGCTGGCCGAAGCCTCGACCGCCCCGGCAAAGGGCGCGCGGAAGCCGGCCTTCTTCATCAACGGAATGGTCAGCGACCCCGTGGTCACGGTGTTTGCGACCGTCGAGCCGGAAATCATGCCGAACATCGAGGACGCCACGACGGAAACCTTGGCCGGACCGCCGGAAAAACGACCGGCAATCGCCGTGGAAAGACCGATGAACAGCTGTCCGAGCCCGGAAAGCTGTGCCACGACGCCGAAAAGGATGAAGTGGAACACGAAGGTGGCCACCACGCCTGTGGCAACACCGTAAATGCCCTCGGTGCCGAGATAGAGATGGTTGATGATACGCGGCATGCTGAAACCGCGATGCGCGATCTCCGCCGGCAATTCGGGTCCGGCGACCGCATAGAAAAGGCAGAACATGCCGATTGCCGGCAGTGCCGCGCCGATTGTCCGGCGTGTTGCCTCGGCCACGAGGATCATGGCCAAAGCGCCCATCAGATAATCCCGCGCGATCGGCTGGCCGACGCGGGCGATGAAGATCTCCTTGAAAAAGACGATCAGATAGACAGAGAAACTCGCCGCGAGCAGCATCATCAGATAATCGGTGATGCCGATGCCCTTGTCCGCTGCTGCGGCTGCACGATTGCCCCTGATATTCGGCAGCGACAGGAAAACGATGACCGCAACCGCTCCCCAGAAGAAGATCGTATCCGGTGAGGAGGCCGCAAGGCCAAGCGCCGACCAGGCCTTCCAGCTGATCCACAGGTAGCAGGCAGAGAAGAAGGCCGTCGAAATAGTGGATCGAACAGACCATTGGCTGTCCGCCCTGCTGAAGAGCAGGAAGATCAACGCCATCGAGATGGCCAGATGGATCGACCGATGGATCACCTCGGTAAGAACGCCGAAGCCGGCCGTGTAGAAGTGATAGGCCGACAGCCCGAAGGCGAGAACCGTCACCAGCTTGGCGGTGAAGCCCGCCACGGCCCTGAAATTGGTTTCAGGATCCACGATCTCCTGGAGATGCGCGACATCGTCCTGGAGGGACGGGTCGTTCGCTGTCGTCAAGCCTGCACGGCTCATGGCTCAAAGGCCTCCTAGTTCTGTTTGCGGGCAAAGCCCGGCTCATCCCTCAGGCGAGCATATCTTTGCCGGTCGGATCGCGACGGGCCCGTCACCGAGAACCCGGCTGAGATCTATGCTTTCAAGTCCTGCAATGCGGTTGTTCTGAGCGCGTTGCACCCGCACGACCAGATTGGGGATCGGCCTTTCCAGTTCCATCCGCAAGCGGCCGTCGATCTGCTCGAGCCGCCCCTTCACGTCGTCGGGCGCACTCTCCATTCCATATCCGGGGTCGGTGAAGGTTTCCCGCACCTGCACGATCCCGCCTTCCCTGATCTGGTATTCGCTCACCACTTCGGTGCGGAAGACCGAATGCATGTAGGAAAGGCTGAAGGTCGGGTCGTTCGGCGCAAGCGGTACATCCAGAAGCACGCGTTGCGTGCGCGGCTCCAGAAGGCGCAGCTCCCACCGGCAGCCTTCCGCCTGCACCCCGTCCTCCGCAGAAGCGGGAAGAACCGGGGAGTTCAAAAGGGCCGCGGCACACAGGAAGGCGCCGCGGCAAGAAAGACCGGGCGAAATCACTCGGCCTTGATCCCCTTTTCCTCATAATAGCGCTTCGCGCCGGGATGTACGGGGATGGAAACGGATTCGAGCGCCGTCTCGAGCTTGACGTTCTTGCCCTGGACATGAACCTTCGAGAGCGTATCGTTGTTCTCGTAGATCGCCTTGGTGACCTCGTAGATCACATCGTCCTCGATACCGTCATGGGTGACAAGAAGTGCGCGCAGCGCAAGCGTCTTGATATCCTCGCCCTGCCCCTCATAGGTGCCCGCCGGAATGACGGTCGCCGCATAATAGGGCTGGGATTCACGCACCTTCGCGATGTCCTCGTCAGTCAGCGCGAGAAGACGGATATCGTGGCTGCTCGCCAGGTCCTGGATCGAGACCGTCGGCAGGCCGCCAATCGCGAAGAAGGCATCGATATTGCCGTCGCGCAGCTTGTCGACCGCCTGGCTGAAGCTCGAGAAGTCCTCGCTGACATCTTCGCGCTTCATGCCGAACACGCCGAGCACGTCACCGAAGAGCTGATACATGCCCGAGCCCGCGGGACCGGAGGAAACCCTTTTGCCCTTCAAATCCTGAAAGCTCTTGATGCCGGAATCCGCACGCACCACCACCTGAACGGTTTCGGGAAACAACGCTCCAATGGCGCGAAGATTGGTAACCGCGCCATCGGCAAACTGGGCGGCCCCACGATAAGCCTGATCGGCAATGTCTGCGCCCATCATGCCCGCTTCGATGGAACCGTTCTGCAACAGGCGCGCATTGGCGACCGAGGCGTTGCCGGTTTCCGCCGTGGCGATCACGCGCGCACCATTCACCTCGGCGCTGTTGGAGATCACCTGGGCGATCATGCCCCCGAGGGGATAGTAGACGCCGCCCGTCGACCCCGTGGCGATACCGAAGAAGATGCGGTCTGCGGAAGCCGCGGGAGCAACCGTGCCGACCACGACGCACAGCCCCGCCAGGACCGCCGCGGCTTTTGATTTCCAGCTATTACGAGACATTTCGTCCTCCATTGTTTGCAGCATCCTGGCTGATGCCTCTTGTGCCATAGAGAGGAGCGGAGTCATTTCTTCGATGGCTGGCGCCCGACCCTAAGAGGTCCAAGTCGTGTTCACCTCTGCCTTCAGTATCGCAACCCGCAATCAATAATGTCTAATAAAATTAATGCGCCATTCTATAACTGAAAGCTATTATATCTGCCTTTGTTTTAATCACAGACGAGGCGTTTGACCGGATAGTTTTCCCTGCAAAGACACAGGCAGTGTCGTGCAACGAAGCCTTCGAGCCCCATCACCGTTTTGCGGTTTTCTTCCGTTCGCTCACGCAGCCAGTCGGCTGCTTCTTGCGCCTTCCGGCGCAGTCCTGCGTAGTCGAAACTGGTGAAGCGACGATCCTCGAGCACCAGCCTTCCATTGACCATCACGCTCTTCACCGAACTGGCGTCTTCCGAATAGACGAGCAGGTTCAACGGGTTGTTGAATGGCACCAGATTGACGTTGTTGAGGTCGAGGAAAACGATATCCGCCCGCGCACCCGGCGCGATCTCGCCGATCCTGGCCGGCAGATCGAGCATGCGCGCGCCGTTGAGCGTGGCCATTTCCAGCGCCTCGCGGGCGGAGACCCAACCATTGACATCCAGGTCGCAAAGACGCGAGACATTGGCCGCAAGGCGCAACGCCTCGAACATGTTCTGATTGTCGGAAGAATTCGTGCCGTCGGATCCGATCCCCACGCACACGCCCGCATCGAGCAATTTCCGCACCGGGGCAACGCCGGTACCGAGTCGCAAATTACTACCCGGATTGTGCGCGACCGAGCATCCGCGTTCGGCCATCAGGGCGATATCGTCATCGTTCAGCCAGATACCGTGGGCGGCCGTGAAGTTCGGGCCGAGGAGCCCGAGAGCGTCCATATGCGCCGTCAGCGTCTTGCCATAGCGCTTGATGGCCGAAACGGCCTGCGTCTTGGATTCAGCCAGATGCGTGTGCAGGCCTATTCCATGGGCACGGGCAAGGTCGCGGCAGCGTTCCAGAAAGGGGTCGCTGCAATGCAGCGGGATCGTCGGCGCGAGCGCAGGCTTGGCCTCATCGAGCGGATGCGACCATGAGGCGAGAAACCGCTCGCACGCCTTGGCCGTTTCCTCGAACGGGTTAAGACGGAACTTGGCCGCTTCCTTTTGCAAGGGCTCGGGCAGGCTGTCCATCAAGCCGGGGATCGCCTCATAGAGGCTGAGATCGGCAAGCATTGGCGCGATGACGGTGCGCACGCCCACATCCCGATAGGCACGTGCAACCGCATCCATGCCTTCGGGGGTCGGCGCCGGAAACTCGAAATAAAGGTCGTATGCCGCCGTTGATCCCTTGAGGATCATCTCGGCCGCGTTAAGTGCTGCGGCGATGTATTTGTGCTCCAGCGTCCGCATACCGGAAATCCATGGCCCGGCATTCAAGAGGAGGTCGAGAGACCACCGGTCGCCCATTCCCCTGCCGAGGCTGCCATGGCCATGCGTATGCGCGTTGACCATGCCCGGCATCAAGAGACAGTCGGAAGCATCGACGATCCGGGCCGATATGCCCTCTGCCGCCTCCGGCGCAAGGAGCTCAAGAATCGCCCCATCCTCGATCAGCACATCCAGATAGGGTGCGGCTTCACCATCGAGGTCGAGCACACGCCCGCCGCGGATACAAATTCGTTCAACCATTTCGACCCTCAATGCAGCCTGTGCGGCCAGTTCTTAATCCGGCTAAATATCACTCCACACCGGTCTGTGAAGTTATCCGCTGATAGAATTCGGGACGGCGATGCGCCGCGAAATTGAAGATGTGGGATTTGTAGTAGCGGCAGCGATCGAGATCGCAATCGGCAATGATGAGTTCGTCCCCTTCGGTCTTCGCCTGCGCTACGATTTCCCCCGTCGGCGCAACGATGACGCTGCCTCCCATCAGGCGATGCCCGTCCTCGACGCCCGCCTTCGCAACCCCCACCACCCAGGTCGAGTTCTGATAAGCCCCCGCCTGCATCGTGAGATGATTGTGGAACATGCGCAGCGTCTCGCTTTCCCCCGACAGGGAATCGGCCACCGGCGTGTTGTAGCCGATCAGGATCAGCTCGACATCCTGCAGCCCCATCACGCGGTAGGTCTCGACCCAGCGCCTGTCGTTGCAGATAGCCATGCCCACCCGGCCCCCGAAGGCATCCCAAACCTGAAAGCCCGTGTTACCCACCTCGAAATACCGCTTTTCCAGATGCTGGTGGCTGCGCTCGGGTTCGTATTCGGCATGGCCCGGCAGATGGATCTTCCGGTATTTGCCGACGATTTTGCCATTGCGCTCCACGAGCACGGTGGTGTTGAAACGCCGAAGTCGGCCATCTTCACGAACAAGCTCGGCATAGCCGAGGCTGAAACCGATACCCAGCCGGCGCGCTTCCTCAAAAAGCGGCAGGGTCGCGGCATTCGGCATCCCGTCTTCGAAATAGCCATCCATACCGTCTCGCTCGGCATACCAGCGCGGGAAGAAGGTGCTGAGCGCCAGCTCCGGAAAGACGACGAGTTCGCAGCCCTTTTCTCCAGCCTGCCGGAGAAGCGCAACCAGACGATCGACAATTTCCTTCTTGCTGTCGGATCTCGATATCCCCCCCAGCTGGGCACCGCCGATCCTTATGCGCCGCGTCATGCAATCCTCCCGAAACGATTTCGGGCACTCTAGCCAGCGCATCCTATTATGTCGTATGAAATAGAGCCAATGATCAATAACAACATATTATAGAAAAATCGATCTCGCATTCGACCTGACGGAGGAGCAGCGACATGAAACTCAGGCAGCTCGAGGCCTTCCACGCCGTGGTTCGCAACGGCACGACCGCAGCCGCCGCCCACGAACTTGGCGTATCGCAGCCGAACGTAAGCAATCTGGTGCGGCACATGGAAGACCAGATCGGCATAGAACTCTTCGCCCGCCGCGGCGGGCGCCTTGTGCCGACAGCGGAAGCCGAGCGCATCTATCAGGATCTCGAGCCTGTCTTTTCAATGCTCAAGGGGGTCGAGCAGCGTATTTCCGATCTGCGCGATTCCAGTGCCGGCTCGCTGCGCATCGTCGCGACGCCCAGCATGGCCTCCTCGATTGTGGGCCACTCGCTGAAACGTTTCCTCGACCGCTGGCCGAATGTGCGCGTCACGCTCGACATTCGCCGTATGGAAAACCTGATCGAGAAGATCCAGACACGGCAGGCGGAGATAGGCATTGCGCTCTCCTTCGAGGAGCACCCGTCCATTCACACCGAAGCGATTCACGAAGGCAAGTTCGTTGCAGTCCTGACCAAGGACCATCCCCTTGCACGGGAAGAGGTCATCACGCCCCGGACCCTGCGCGGCCACCGCATCATCTCCATGGAGCGCGGCACGCCGCTGGGCCTCAAGATCGCGCGCGCCTTCAAGGCTTCGCAGGAAGACTATGACTGGTCCGTCGAGACCCGCTACGGTTACACGGCCTGCAGCATGGCCGGCATGGGCATAGGCGTCGCCCTGGTGGACGAATATATTGCCCGAGCCACCGAATTCGCCCATTTGGAAAAACGTCCGTTCAAGCCCGCCGTTCCCGTGGTGGCCTATATGGTCTATTCACGCGAGACGCCGCTTAGCCGCATCGCCCAGAACTACTCGCGAATTCTGCGCGATGTGATCGTGGAAGATCCCGGCGCCGCCTAGAGCATTTTGCAGTCAGGTGGGGTCATCTGGTTAGCCTCGCAATCCGTTGCAGGTGATCGCTTCGGCGAGATCGAGAAAGACATCATTTTCAACGGCCTCGCCCCGCCACATCTGAACCGCGAAGCGCGCCGGCCCCTCAAGCGCCACCATAGAGGCGTGCCAGACACCCGCCGCGTAGTGAACTCCGCAACGCGCAGTGCCATGAAAGCAGCGAACCTGCCGCAGGTCGGGCGCGCCGTCGGCGGCGCGTGGCGCAACCGCGATCAGGTAGCGCGAGCAGGAAAGCGGAATGAAGGTCTGGGAGGAATATGGATGACACTCCATGCGCCCGATCCGCAGGGGCAGGACCGAAGGTTCGAGCCGCGTTGTCGTCAACCGGGGCAGATCAGGCGCCGGATGCATCCGCTCATAGGAAACAAGCGGCCCACTCGATGCCGGGTGATCAAGGGAAAAGGCGGTGCCGAACGGCGCAAAGGCCTCCGGTGTCAGCGGCACGGCCTCCAGGCCTGTGGCGATGGCGTCCATGAGAAGAAATCCTGACTGTGAAAGGGATTAGCCGGCGGCAGGAGCCGGGTGATGCTTCTGCCAATGTCTGGCGATGTCGAGCCGCGAGGCAATCCAGACATCCTGATGGCTGCTCACATAATCCAGGAAACGGGCGAGGCCCGAGGCTTTTCCCGGTCGCCCGACGATGCGGGCATGCAGCCCCACCGACATCATGCGCGGGGCATGAGCGCCCTCGGCGCGCAGAAAATCGAAATTCTCCTTGAGATGCTGGAAGAAGGCTTCCCCGCTGGAAATGCCCCCGCCCGGCGCCAGCTTCGTGTCATTGGTATCGAGGCTATAGGGGACGACCAGGTGATCCTTGCCGCCGACACTGGTCCAATAGGGAAGTTCATCGCTGTAGCTGTCGCTGTCATAGACGAAACCGCCCTCCTCCGCGAGCAGAGCCCGTGTGTGCTCGCTCGCCCCATAGCGGCAATACCAGCCGAGCGGGCGCTCGCCGGTGAGCCTTTCGATCAGCGCCACCGCCTCCGCGATATGCTGCTTTTCCTCTTCCCTCGATAGAGTGAAGTGTTCCTCCCACCGCAGGCCATGGCAACACAGGTCAAAGCCATGCCGCTGCATCGCCGCAACGACATGCCGGTTGCGCTCCAGCGCGACCGCGCAGGCAAACACCGTCAGCGGCAATCCGCGCTCCGCAAACAACCGGAATATCCTCCATATGCCGACCCGGCTGCCGAATTCGTACATACTCTCGAAAGCCATGTCGCGCTGGCCACCGGGCACCCGTCCGCCGGGCGTATCGGCAAGGCCGATCTCATTGCGCTTGAACCCGTCATAAGCGCTGTATTCCGCGCCTTCCTCGTAGTTCAGCACGAATTGCAGCGCGAGCCGCGCGCCATTCGGCCATTTCGGATCCGGCCAGTTCTCGCCATATCCGATGAAATCCCGTTCCGGTCTGATCATGAGCATGTGCCGCCATTCAATTCTCGATGCCAGCACCATCAGCCATGCACGGCGCACAAAGTCCAATTCGCAATGGCCGCCGCGAATAAGCGTTGGTTATGAGGGGACGATCCGACATCGCATGCCACGCAAAGGCAAAACCGGCAACGTCGAGACCGGAAGAGTAAAGTCCGCTTTTACTTCAAAGTTACCTGGTCCAATCGGAGACGTAGAAGAAAATATAAAATATATGCGGCCGATATATTGTTTTGATGATAAAGCCAGAATGGGAGCATAAAACAATATAATTTCATCATGCGTTGAAAAAATCTCAATGAAATTTGACACGAAAAAGGCAGACCGCTAGGTTCTCAACTCAGGTGAACTTATCAGGAGAATGAAGTATGCTTTATGGTTCCGGTGGCATCGCCGCCGCGACACGCGTTGCCGTTTTTTCCGCTGCTCTTCTTGGCGGTGCGGGCCTTGCGCAGGCCCAGGACGCATCCGCCTGCGGCACTGACCGCACGATTGATATCGCCGAGATGACGTGGCCTTCCGCAGCCGCGCTCGCACGCATTCACGCGAAGATTCTGGAGACGGGATACGGCTGCAATGTCGAGGTGGTCACCGGCGATACCGTGCCCACATCCTCCTCGATGTTGTCGCGCGGGACACCGGCCATCGCCCCAGAGCTGTGGACCGGGACCATCGAGAAGCAATGGGAAAAGGGCATCGAGGAAGGCACGGTGGTGCAGCTTGCCGATGCCATCACCGACGGTACGGTCGAGGGCTGGTTCATTCCTCGCTATGTGCAGGAGGCCAATCCGGAACTGGTGAAAGCCGAAGACGTGATTGCCCGCCCGGACCTCTTCCCCGACCCGGAGGACCCATCCAAGGGCCGGCTTTATTCCTGCCCGCCCGGTTGGGCCTGCGAGCTCTCCACCTCGGCGCTTTATGAAGCCTACAAGATGGAAGACAAGTGGAACCTCTTCTCGCCGGGCTCCGGCGGGGCGCTCGATGCCTCCATCGCCCGCGCCTTCACCCGCGAGGAGCCGATCCTCTTCTACTACTGGGGTCCGACCGCCATTCTGGGCAAATACGATGCCGTGCAGCTCGACCTCGGCGAAGTGAAGCCGGACGTCTATGCCTGCAACACCAACACGGATTGCGATGAGCCAGCGGCTGTCACTGCCTATCCGTCCTCGCCCGCCGTTGTGGGTGCGGCGAGCTGGGTCAAGGAGGACGCTCCGAACGTCGCGGAATATTTCGGCAAGGTCGGCCTGACAAATGCGCAGATCAGCGAGCTGCTGGTCTATGGCGACGAGAACAAGGCCGACGCGGCCGCCACCGCCGAGAATTTCTTGAAAACCAAGAAAGACGTCTGGCACCAGTGGGTGCCGAAGGAAGTGGCAGCCAAGGTGGACGCCAGCCTCGACTGACAGCCATGCAGGCAGTCTCGATGAGAAAAGCGACGCAGCCGGGGGAACGCCCCGGCTGCGTCGTATGGGTTCTGCCCCCTGAATTTAACGGGAAATGCACCGGCCACGGGGCCGAACGCCGGAATGGCCCGCGCCCGGACCAGAGCTTCCGGCTCCGCATGAACGCGCAAAACACGATGACGGGGCGCCGAGCCCGGCAAAAAGCACCGGGGCAGACACACGGCGCTCCAGCGGGAGAAAATCGAATTGTTTCCTGAATTGATCGACACACGCCCGCTACGCCGGGCTGTGGACGACGGTCTCAACTGGGTCGTCCGCAATTGGGGCGACCGCTTCGAGGCTGCCGCCCATCCGCTGCTCTTGCTTCTGAAATGGATCGAGGGCCTTCTGGTCGCCACGCCCTGGTGGCTGATGGTCGCCATACTGACGGGCATTGCGTGGCTTGCGACCCGCCGCTGGCAACTGCCTCTGGTTGTGCTGGTCTCCATGCTCTTCCTGGGCGTGATGGGCCTTTGGGACGATGCCATGACCACCATGGCGCTCATGATAGCAGCCACGCTTACGGCCATCATCTTTGCCATTCCGGTAGGCGTCTGGATGTCGCGCTCGGCCTGGGTTCGCCAGGTGGTGACCCCGATCCTCGACCTGATGCAGACGCTGCCCAGCTTCGTCTATCTCATACCGACGGTGATGATTTTCGGGCCGGGCAAGATACCTGCCCTGATCGCCACCATCGTCTATGCCGCCCCGCCGCTTGTACGCCTCACCGATCTCGGCCTGCGCACGGTCGATCCGGCGGTAATGGAGGCAAGCCGCGCCTTCGGCGCCAGCACCAGACAGCGCCTGTTCGGCATCCAGATACCGCTCGCCCTGCCCACCATCCTGGCCGGCATCAACCAGACGACGATGATGGCGCTCGCCATGGTCGTCATCGCCTCCATGATCGGCGCCGGCGGCCTCGGCTATCAGGTACTCCAGGGCATCGGCCGCCTCGAAGTGAGCCGGGGCCTCTTCGCCGGCCTGGGCATCGTGGCGCTTGCGATCGTCTTCGATCGGGTAACGCAAGCCTTCGGCCGCAGGCTTCAGGAACGGATCGGTCTGGCGGAGCAACGGTGATGACGCAAAGCAGTGAAAAGATGCCCGCCATCTCCATGCGCGCGGTAACCAAGATTTTCGGCAGCAACGAGCACGAAGCGCTTGCCCTGCTGCGCTCCGGCAAGTCGAAGAGCGAGGTTCTTGCCGAGACCGGCCATGTCGTTGGTCTCGATGACGTATCGCTGGACGTCATGCCCGGCGAGATTTTCGTCGTGATGGGTCTTTCCGGTTCCGGAAAATCGACGCTCATCCGACACGTCAACCGCCTGATCGACCCGACCTCCGGCGAGATCATCGTCGGCGGGACGGATGTGCTGAAGATGAACATGCGCGAACTGCGGGAATATCGCCGTACTCGTGTGGCCATGGTGTTCCAGAAATTCGGCCTGCTTCCGCATCGCTCCGTGATCGACAATGTCGCCTATGGTCTGGAAGTGCGCGGCGTCGGCCGCAAGGAACGTATGAAGACAGCCCGCAAATGGATCGAGACCGTTGGCCTCTCGGGCTACGAGAAAAGCCGGCCTCGCCAGCTTTCCGGCGGCCAGCAGCAGCGCGTGGGCCTTGCCCGCGCTTTGGCGCTCGATACGGAAATCCTGCTGATGGACGAGGCCTTTTCCGCCCTCGATCCGCTGATCCGCACGGGTATGCAGGATCAATTGATCGAGCTTCAGAAGTCCCTTGGCAAGACGATCCTCTTCATCACCCATGATTTCGACGAGGCGCTGAAGGTGGGCGACCGCATCGCCGTCCTGAAGGACGGCGCGCTGCAGCAGATCGGACGTCCCGAGGAGATCGTGCTTGCGCCGGCCAACGCGCATGTCGAGGAATTCGTGCAGGCCGTGAACAAGGCCCGAGCCATCAAGGTGCACTCCATCATGGAAAAGGGCGACCACGAGCCATGCGATCAGGCCGTCCCCATGGACGCGCGTTGCGAGGACGTTCTGCCGCTGTTTGCGGAAAACGCCTGGGTGGGCGTCGTTGACGCCGACGGCAATCAGGTGGGCCGGCTCACCGCAAAGCAGGTGATCCGGGCGCTTGCCCGTCACGCGGCACCTGCAACCTGACTTCCTGCTGAACCCTGCCACCGACCGGGAGGCGGGGTTCAGCGCTCCGCGAACATCTCGCGCGCCAGCGCCACCAGATGGCCAAGCGCCGCACTCCCCCCCGGTTCGCGAAAGGCCAGGCCCACCTCGATTTCGGGCTGCCGCCCGGCGAGGCGGAAATAGGCGACGCCGGGCCGCGCAAGGGCACGCATCGTCGCCGGCACGAAGGCGATCCCAAGCCCGCCCGACACCAGATTGATGATGGTCTGCATCTGCACCGCACGCTGCCCGCGCACGGGCTCGGCGCCATGCGCCGCATAAAAGCGCGTGACGAGATCATGCAAGGCCGGCGCGCCCCGGCGCGGAAAAAGGATCACCGGCAGCTCGCGCAACGCGTCGAAGGCGATATCGCCGCCCGTCGGCTTCACCTTCCCCGAGATCACCCACTCCTCCGGAACCGCCACTACCAGCGGTTCGCGCCCGATGGGCAGATAATCGAGCGAGGATGGCAGACTGCCGCCGGGTGGCGCGATGACGATGCCCGCATCCAGCGCCTCATCGGCCATCTCCGAAATCTGCACGTCGCTCGTCGCCTCGCTCAGCGTCAGCTCGACCTCCGGAAACCGCTCCTTGAAACGCCGGACCAGCGCGGGCAGGAAGCTGTAGCTGACGAAACTCACAAAGGCGAGGCGCACCGTACCCACCTCGCCCCGCGACAGGCGCCGTGCGATTTCGGGCAGCTGGGTCGCCTCTTCGAGCACCCGTCTTGCATGCGGCAGCCATTCCCGCGCCACCGGGGTCAGTGAAACGCTGCGCCGCGTGCGCTCGAAAAGCTTGAGACCGAGTGCCGCTTCCAGAAGCTGTATACTCTGGCTGAGCGGCGGCTGCGTCATGCCGAGCCGTTCCGCCGCCCGCCCGAAATGAAGCTCCTCCGCCAGAACGACGAAATGGCGCACCTGCCGGATCTCCATGGCACCCTCATTCGCAATGCGGATCAATACAATACAATATATATATTTCTCATATCACTCAATCGCTTCTAGGCTTTCCGCTCAAGCAGCCCCCGACAGAAGACCCGCGGCAAAGAGAGCCCGAAAAGCGAGCCCGAAAAGCGAGAATGGCATGACAGCGAATGAGCGATCGAAAGTGATAACGCAGGGCGTCGAACGGTCGGCCAACAGGGCCATGTTCTATGCCCTCGGTTACAGGGATGAGGATTTCTCCAAGCCGATGATCGGCATCGCCAACGGCCATTCGACCATCACCCCCTGCAATGCGGGCCTGCAGCCGCTTGCCGAGGCCGCCGTCGCTGCCGTGCGCGAGGCAGGCGGTAACCCGCAGATTTTCGGCGTCCCCACCATATCCGACGGCATGTCCATGGGAACGGAGGGCATGAAATATTCCCTCATCTCCCGTGAGGTCATCGCCGACTGCATCGAGACCACAGTACAGGGACAATGGATGGATGGCGTCCTCGTCATCGGCGGATGCGACAAGAACAAGCCCGGCGGCATGATCGGCATCGCCCGCGCCAATGTCCCCGCTATCTATGTTTATGGCGGCACGGTGATGCCCGGCCACCTGAACGGGCGCGACCTGTCCCTCGTTTCCGCCTTCGAGGCGGTCGGCGCGCTCAAGGCGGGCCATATGAGCGAGGAGGAGTTCAAAGCGGTGGAGCGCAACGCGGTTCCCGGCACCGGCGCCTGCGGCGGCATGTTCACCGCCAACACCATGAGTTCATCCTTCGAGGCTCTGGGCATGGCGCTTCTCGGCTCTTCCACCATGGCCAACGTCTCCGAGGAAAAACGGCTGTCTACCGAGCGCTCCGCCGAGGTTCTGGTCGAGGCCGTGCGCAGGGGCCTGAAACCGCGTGACATCATCACCCGCCGCAGTGTCGAGAACGCCATCGCGCTCGTCATGGCCACCGGCGGCTCCACCAATGCAGTGCTCCACTACCTCGCCATCTGCCAGGCCGCGGGCGTGGAATGGGCACTCGACGATTTCGAGCGGATCCGCCGCAAGGTGCCTGTCCTGTGCGACATGAAGCCGACCGGCAAATACATGGCGGTCGATCTGCACCGGGCGGGCGGCATCCCGCAGGTCCTGAAAGTGCTTCTGCATGCCGGGCTCCTGCACGGCGACTGCCTCACCATCACCGGTCGGACGCTCGCGGAGGAACTCGCCGAAATCCCCGCTAGCCCGCCCGCCGACCAGGACGTCATTCGTCCAATCGGTTCACCGCTCTACACGCAGGGACACCTCGCCATCCTCAGAGGCAACCTCGCCGAACAGGGTGCCGTGGCCAAGATCACCGGCCTGAAATCGACCAGCATCACCGGTCCCGCACGCGTCTTCGATGACGAGCAATCGGCGATGGACGCCATCCTGTCGGACCGCATCCGCCCAGGCGATGTGCTGGTGCTGCGCTATCTCGGCCCCAAGGGAGGCCCTGGCATGCCCGAAATGCTCGCCCCCACCTCCGCAATCATCGGAAGGGGGCTCGGCGACAAGGTCGGCCTCATTACCGATGGGCGTTTCTCCGGCGGTTCCTGGGGGCTTCTTGTCGGCCATATCACGCCGGAAGCCTATGAAGGCGGCACGATTGCACTGGTCGAGGAAGGCGACAAGATCACCATAGACGCCGAGCGGCAGCTTTTGCAGCTGGAGGTTTCCGAGGAGGAAATCGCCCGCCGCCGCGAGGAGTGGAGAAAGCCCGAGCCGCGCTACACGCGCGGCGTGTTGGCCAAGTTCGCCCGACTTGCTGGTCCTGCAAGCGATGGCGCATTGACTGGATGAGAAGGCTGGTCCAAACGCTATTGCAACCTGCGGGCGCACAGCGAAAGCCGCGGAGTGATGAATCTGCGCATCGGACAATTGGAAAACCGATTCCGGTTTCCGTTTCGATGCGTTAGTGTACATATGAATTTTGCGAAATCAGGGAGGGTTTCATGAAAGCACTGGCATTACGGAATTTCGCCCCCGCCGCCGCGCTGGCGGTTGCACTGGGCGCATTCGGCTGGGCAGGCGCAGCCAACGCCCAGCAGGAAATCAAGATCGGCTACGCACTTGCGCCGACCTCGCACTACGGTGTTGCCGCCGACAAATGGCAGGAAGTCGTGGAGGCCAAGAGCGATGGCCGCTACAAGTTCCGCCACTTCCCCTCGTCCGGCCTCGGCGGCGAGCGCGAGGTGATCGAGGGTTTGCAGCTCGGCACCATCGAAGCGACCATCGTTTCCTCCGGAACGCTGAGCAACTTCGTGCCGGAAACGGGCATCTTCGACATTCCCTTCCTGTTCCGCGATCTCACCCATGCCCGCAAGGTGCTGGATGGTGAAGTCGGCCAGAACATCCTCGCCAAGTTCGACGATGTGGGCCTTGTGGCGCTTGCCTGGGGTGAGCAGGGCTTCCGCCATATCACCAACAACCGCAACGAGATCGGCAAGCCGGAAGACGTGTCGGGCCTGAAGCTCCGCACGATGGAAAACCCGATCCACATCACGGCATTCGAGACGCTTGGTGCGGCCCCGACGCCGATGGCCTGGCCCGAAGTCATCAGCGCCCTTCAGCAGGGCACGATCGACGGGCAGGAAAACCCGCTCTCGGTCATCACCTCTGCCAAGCTTTCGGAAGTCCAGAAATACCTGACCTTGTCCGGCCACGTCTATTCGCCGGCCATGCTGCTCGTCTCCAAGCAGCTCTGGGAAGGCATGTCGCCTGAGGATCAGCAGATCTTCAAGGACGCCGCCGCGGAAGCCGTGGCTGCCATGCGCGCCTATGTCGACAATGTCGAGACCTCCGGCGTCGAGCAGCTCAAGAAGGAAGGCATGAATGTGAGCGAGATGACCGCCGAGCAGAAGGCGGCGTTCCAGAAGGCGCTCGCCCCGGCCTACGAGAAATATTACGGCCAGTACGACAAGGCGACGATCGACCAGATCATCGCCACCGAGTAGCGGCCTGCCGGAGAAGGACCATGGCGGCACCCCTTAGGGCGCTGCCATGGTCCTTTGCTTTGCATGATCGAATTTCCCGAATCCGGTTCCCACTTTCCGCGATCATGCTTTAAACAGGGCTTGGAACATCACCCTGATGCCAGGGCGGGGACATTCCCCTGCGATCACCGGGGCAACCCTTTTGGGGAGGGAACAGTGAACAGGCTTGAGCGCTATTTTCTGGCCGCGAACAAATGGGCCCTGGTGGTTCTGCTCTCCGCCATGGCGGTGATCGTGTTCGCCAATGTCTCGCTGCGCTACACGACCAATTTCTCCATCACCTGGGCAGAGGAAGTCGCACGCTACCTCATGATCTGGATGACGTTCCTGGGCGCCGGAATGGCGCTGCGCATGGGCGGGCATGTGGCCATCGCCAATTTTCAGGAGATGCTGCCGCAAGCCGCACAACGCGCCTTGCGCATCGTGATCCTGCTCCTGTTGCTTGTCTTTTGCGCCATCATGATCTGGATGGGGAAGGATTACATGGCGCGCGCCCGCTTCCAGGTGACGCCGGCCACGCGCGTCTCCTTCAGCTATATCTACGCCGCCATGCCCATCGGCTTCACGCTTCTGATCGTGCACCTTCTCCTCATCGCAAGGAGCTTCGTGCTGGAAAACCGCTTCGCCGAAGTGGAAACCGACGCGGCGTCAATCTCCGGCCACGGCGAACCCACGTCCGGGCTTGCGGCAAACAGGGACTAGACGAACGTGGCGCTCATCCTCTTCGGCTCCTTCTTCCTGCTCCTCCTGATCGGCATGCCGGTGGCCTTCGCGCTCGCGCTCGCCGCCTGGGCCGCCATCGGGCTCGGCAGCAACTATCCCGAGATCGTCGTCGTCAAGGAGATGTTCTCCGGCCTCGACAGTTTCCCGCTCATGGCCGTGCCCTTCTTCATTCTCGCAGCGGAGTTGATGACCAGCGGCGCCATGACGCAGATTCTCCTGCGTTTCGCCTCGCAGTTCGTCGGCCATTTTCGCGGCGGTCTTGGCTATGCCAATGTGGTGTCCTCCACCATGTTCGCCGGCATTTCGGGCTCCGCGCTTGCCGACGCCGCCGGCCCCGGCGCGATGATGATCCGCATGATGGAGAAGGACGGCTATGACAAGTCCTATGCGAGCGCGCTCACGGCTTCCGCCTCCGTGGTCGGCCCCATCATCCCGCCATCGATCATCATGATCCTTTATGCCATGCAGGATAACCGGGTTTCGGTCATCGCCCTTTTCATGGCGGGCCTTATTCCGGGTATCCTGATTTCCTCGGCCATGGCCGCCACCAACTGGTATGTGTGCCGCAAGCGCGGCTTCAAAAGCCAGTCACCACGCCCGCCTTTCGATGAAATGGTGCGCACGACCTTCAAGGCCCTGCCCGCCATCTTCCTCATCGTGCTCATCATCGGCGGCATTCGCAGCGGCATGTTCACGCCGACCGAAGCGTCGGTCGTCGCCGTATTCTATGCGCTTTTATGCGGCCTTTTCCTCTATCGATCGCTGCGTCTGCGCGACCTGCCCGAAGTCGTCTTCCGCTCGGCGCTCGTGACGGCGGCCATCCTTCTGATCCTGGCCGCCGCGCGCGCCTTTGCCTGGATCATCATTATCGAAGGCATCCCCCAGGCCATAGCCGCCACCATCGTCTCATGGAATCTGGACCCGGTTCTGTTCCTGCTCGCGATCAATGTGCTCCTGCTCGTCTTCGGCCTGTTCATGGACCCGCTGCCTGGCGTGATGATCCTTGTGCCGATCCTGAGCCCCATTGCCCACTCGCTCGGGATAGACCCGATCCATTTCGCCATCGTGGTCATTGTCAACCTGACCATCGGGCTTCTGACGCCGCCGGTCGGCGCCTTGCTGTTCGTCGTGTCATCGGCGGTGAAGATAAGGGTCAGCGACATCATCCGGGAAATGCCGCCCTTTCTTGTGGCGCATTTCCTTGTGTTGCTCGCCATCACCTTCATTCCGGCCCTGTCCACCTGGCTGCCTAGAATGGGCGGATATTGATCGAAACGGGGAGCTTATCCGGCTTCAGTCGGTTTCGTCGAGAATGGAGCCGCCGCTCTTCAGGCATTTGAGCGCAAAGCAGGAGCGCGTGTGGCGCACCCCCGCGACCTGATAGAGCTTCTTGCGCAGGAACTCCTCATACCCGGCCGTGCCCTTCACCGCGACCTTGACCAGATAGTCATATTCGCCCGTGGTGAGGAATGCCTCGATCACCTCGGGAAAGGACGTCATGGCCGCCCCGAAGGCTTCGAGCGTATCGTCATCGTGCCGGTCGAGCATCACTTCGATGATGACGGTCTCCGTGAAACCGAGCATCGACTGGTCGATCTGTGCGACGTAGCCGCGAATGAAACCCTCATCCTCGAGCCGCTTGACGCGTTGCCAGCAAGGGCTTTGCGACAGCCCCACACGCTCGGCGAGCTCCGCGTTGCTGATGCGGCCATCGGCCAGGAGCTCCTTGAGGATCTTGCGATCGATCCGATCAAGCGTTCTCATCCGTTTCGCCTCCACGAACACCCGTTTGCATGGGGCGTACCGCACGGTTCGCCCTCGAACTTCCAAACAGCAATTTCTTCCGTCGCCGACTTTGGCGGGGAAAAATCCTGCCTGAAACCGACATCCCCGGCCTCTCCTTCAAAAGCACCTTCGGCGCGCGCAGGAGTACACTTTGTGAAAGGTTGCAGCAGGTCACGGGAGGAACGTCTTGCGCCAAGCCGAAACGCCGAACCGGGCGCGCCCGCGCCTTCTGATCCATCCCGGCCGGTTCAATCCGGTCAGGATCAACAGCCTCGGCGCGCCTGCGGCCCGGCATGTGCGCCTTTCTCTCGCTCCCGGCAGCACGCTCTATGAAGCGATCGTCAAGCCGCTGGCCGGGATCGGCATCCGCAATGCTTCCCTGACCATTCTCGGCGGCGCCTTCGACATTCTTTCCTACTGCGTCGCGCCGCCCGACCCTTCGGGCCAGGCCGTGATCGCCTATACGGCCCCCATCGACGCGGGTGCTGCCTACATGGTGTTCGGCAATGCCACGCTCGGGCGCAGCCTGAAAGGCGAGCCGCTCGTTCATTGCCACGCCACAATCCGCACCGCCGCCGGAGAGCTTCGCGGCGGCCATATCCTCACCGAGGATTGCGTGATCGGAGCGCAGCCGATCCCTGCCCTCGTCACCTCTCTGGATGGGTTCAACCTGCAACAGGCATATGATCCCGAGACCAATATTCCCCTCCTCCAGCCCAGGAAAGAACAGGCCGATGACTGACCGGACCATCGTTGAAAGCGGCTCCATGGGCCGCGTCGCCTATGCGCGCATCGCGCCGAACGAGGACCTCGTGCACGCGGTCGAGAAGCTTTGCCTTGCCGAAGGATTTCGCCATGCCTTCGTTCGCGGCGCGCTCGGCAGCCTGGTCGACGCCTGTCTTGAAACGGCAGGGGGCGGCGTCAGGCAGGTGCAGGGACCGGCGGTGGAGATCGTCAGCCTCGCAGGCGAAGTCCGCGCCCAGCCCGATGGCTCGCTTCGCGCCAACCTCAGCGGCGTCGTGGCCGACACGGAAGGCAAGGTCTATGGCGGCCCCTTCGTGGCGGGCGCAAATCCGATCTGTATGACCTTCGAAGTGACGCTGGAGGAGTGGCTGCCGGCGCAGATGGATACGGCAACGGCAGCCTGATCCTCCCCCGTCGCTCATCCGAGGATCAGAAGCTCGAACGTGACGCATACGGGGTTCGCCCCGTGGACAAGAACGCCTTCGGCAATCGCGCCATCCATCCCGACCATGGCGATATCGAGCCGCGCCCGCGGCCCTTCCGCCGTACGGCTCACCCGCCCATCCCGGATCAGGACCTCGGTGGCGTAGGAGGAGACATGCCCTCCCCCCGCAAAATCGGCCCCGACAAGGCTGCCGATACCCAGAACCTCAGCCTCATCGAAACCATGTTCGGCGCAGATCGCCTCGATGGCTTCGCAGATATCGCCATTGGGCCGCACGGTCGCAAGCACCGCACGACGCGGGCGTGCCGGGTTCGCAATGGGCGCGGCGCGGGGAGAAAAAAGCCGGAAATTCGTCTCCGCGTCATCGGCAACGTCGAGCAACGCCCCGGAAATACCATAGGCGCGCACCTGCGTGGCCTCTCCCACCTCCGCATCGAAGGGCAGAAGATGCCCCATGCGCAGCCCTTCGCCCGGAACGTTCCAAAGCCCATGACAGTGCAAAAACGCTTCACCGTCGCGGCGCCCCAGATGAAGCCCTGCCCGGCGGATCGTGCCGCCGGAAGGCGGCGCATAGGTCTCGCTGTACCAGGCGGCATGGCTCTCGCCGGGGCTTCCGGCGGGGATGACGTAATCCATGCGCTTCATCGGCACATTCTCAAGCAGAACATAACCGGCCTGAAAACCATGCGCGGCAAGCGCGTCGGCCACGCTGGCATTGAAGCTCTTTCCCGGCTCGAGCGTAAGTGTCAGCGATTGCGCCTGGCAGGCCACGGCGGCATGGCGCTCATGCGTTACCGGGCCGGGATGCCGGATGCTGCGGCCGCTCATGCCGAAAGCCCCGCCGTGATGAACCCGCCATCAACGGCGATCACCTGGCCGTTCACATAGCCGCCATCCTCGGACATCAGAAAAGCGACGGCGCCCGCGATTTCCTCCGTCGTGCCGTAGCGGCGCAGCGGCACGCGCTTTTGCCATTGGGCGCGCACATCTTCCGTATGCACCGCGCGCGCAAGCGGCGTGTCGATCGGGCCGGGCGCGATGGCGTTCACCCGGATGCCGTTCGGGCCGAGTTCGTTCGCCATCACCATGGTCATGGTGTTGACCCCACCCTTGGAAGCGCCATAGGCGCTGCGCCCCTTGTTGCCGCGCATGCCCGAAATTGAGCTGATATTGACGATGGACCCCGCCTCGCCCCGCTCGAGCCAGATGCGGGCTGCCGCCCGCGACACGATGAACGAGCCGGTCAGGTTGACGTCCACAATGCGGCGGAAATCCTCGACGGTCGTTTCCACCGCTGGTCGGTCCACAGCAATGCCAGCGGAATTGACGATGCCCACGAGCCGTCCGGCCTGCGCCACCTTGCCGATAGCCTCGGCAACCGACGCCTCGTCAGCCACATTGCACACGATGCCGCGCTCCGCGGGAAGTCCGAGTTCGGCACAGGCATCCGCCAGCATCTGCGGCTTCAGATCAAGAAGCCAGGGCGCAAAACCGCGCGCCAGAAGCAGCTTTGCAGACGCAAGGCCGATCCCGGACGCGCCGCCGGTAATGGCGACGCTCTTCATATCCTCTCCTCCCATCTTGCCTCAGCCCGCCTTGGCCGTGTCGAAATCAGGCATCTCGCCCCGCTTCTCCAGCTCCTCGCGGATCATCTTCTTGGTGATCTTTCCGTAAGCCGACTTCGGCATGGAATCCCAGAAGAGAAACAGCTTGGGCAGTTTGTAGCGGGCCATCTTGCCGTCGAGCCAGGAACGCAGGTCAATGCCTGCCACATCCACCCCCGGCCGCGCGATACACACGGCAACGCCGACCTCACCCCAGACCGGATCGGGCACGCCAAGGACCGCCGTTTCGCTGATATCGGGATGCATCAGGATCTTTTCCTCGATCTCGCGAGGATAGATGTTGGAGCCGCCCGAGATATACATGTCCGACGAGCGACCCGTGATGTAGACAAAGCCCTGCTCGTCCATCCGCCCCAGATCACCGGTGCGGAACCAGCCATCGCGGAAGGATTTCGCATTGGCTTCGGGGTTGTTGTAGTAGCCGGCAAAAACAGCGGGTCCAATGACGCAGATCTCGCCCGGCTCGCCCAGCGCGACCTCGTTGCCCACCTCGTCCTGAATCTGAACCTGCATGCCCGTGCGTTCGAAACCGCAGGTGCCGATGCGCGCCTGCGCGCCATCCTCGGCCGAATGCGCCGCCGGCGGCAGAACCGTGATGTTCCCCGTCACCTCGCCAAGGCCGAAATACTGCACGAGGACCGCGCCCAGCGTCGCCAGCGCGCGCTTCTGGTCCGCCCGGTACATGGGCGCTCCGGCGTAGATCACATAACGAAGTGTCGAATGGTCGAACCGGTCCACGGACGGGTCCTCGACCAGCATTTTAAGGATGGTCGGAACGGTGAAGATATTCGTCACCTTCCATTTCTCCACCAGCGACCAGACGAGCGCCACATCCAGCTTGTCGGACGGCGGCAGGATCGTCTTGACGGCATGCGCCACCTGGGTGAGCTGATGCACGCCCGCACCATGCGACAGCGGCGCCACGACGACCGAGGCATCGTCAGGCCCCGTGCCCGGCATCAGATCGCAGAGATGGTTGGTTATGACGAAGGCGAGCTGGCCATGGGTCAGCACCGCGGCCTTGGGGCGGCCCGTCGTGCCCGAGGTGAAGAAGAACCAGCAGGGATCGTCCCGGTCCACCGCCACGCTGGGCAACTTCCGGCCGAGATGGCGGTCGACCACCGCATCGTAATCCTCTGCAAAATCAGCCGATCCGATGGCGATCACATGCTCCAGCTCCGGCGAGGTTTCCTTGCACGCGCGGGCATGTTCGGGAAAAGCCGCGCCGCAGATCATCACGCGCGCGCCACTCGCCTGACCGAGATAGGCAACCTCGTCCGGTGACTGGCGATAATTGGTGGGAACCCAGACGGCCCCCACGCGGAAACAGGCAAACATGGACTCGAACATCTGGTTGCAGTTCGAAGACTGCACCAGCACCCTGTCGCCCTTGGTGACCCCAAAATCGGCGACGAGCGCGTGGGCCATGGCCTCCACGCGCGCCTCCATCTCCGACCAGCTCCAGACCTGCTCGCCCCAGACGAAGCCCGGCTCGTCCGGGTGGCGGCGCGCCGCCTGGGACAGGAAGTTGGCCAGATTCATCACGCGCGTCGAACAGGGCGCGACACCCCCTTTGGGAGCGGCATTCGTCATTTCACGCGCTCCATGATGGACACGTAGTTTGCAACGGCGGCACCACCCATGTTGAAGACGCCGGCAAGTTCCGCATTCGGCACCTGGATATCGCCCGCCTCGCCGGCAAGCTGCATCGCGGCCATGACGTGCATGGAAACGCCCGTCGCCCCAATTGGATGACCCTTCGACTTCAGACCGCCAGACGGGTTGACCGGCAGCTTGCCGCCCTTCGCGGTGATGCCTTCACGGATGACGCGATGCCCCTCGCCCGGCTTGGCAAGCCCCATCGCCTCATATTCGATCATTTCGGCGATGGTGAAGCAGTCATGCGTCTCCACGAAGGAGAGATCGTTGATGCCAAGCTCCGCATCGGAAAGCGCCCCTGCCCAGGCACGGCGCGCACCCTCGAAGGCAAGCACGTCGCGGCGGCTGAGAGCCAGAATATCGTTGACATGGCGGCGGCCACGGAAGCCGATGGCGCGCTGGAGCGAAGCCGCCGTTTCCTCATCGGCAAGCACGATCGCCGCCGCTCCGTCGGAAATCAGCGAACAGTCGGTACGCCGTAGCGGACCGGCGACGTAAGGGTTCTTCTCCGAAACCGTGTTGCAGAAATCGAAGCCGAAATCCTTGCGCATATGAGCATAGGGATTGAGCGCGCCATTGGCATGGTTCTTGGCGGCGATCATGGCGAGCTCTTCGGAATGGTCGCCATAACGCTGGAAATAGGCCTGCGCGATACGCCCGAAAAGGCCGGCAAAGCCGCCCTCGACATTCGCCTCTTCCTTGCGATAGCTCGCCCCCAGAAGGATGTCGCCCACCTCGGAGGTCGGCATTGCGGTCATCTTTTCAGCACCCACCACAAGGGCGATGCGGCCACGGCCCGATTCGATGAAGTCCATGGCGCTGTAGAGCGCCGCCGAACCGGTCGCGCAGGCGTTCTCGAGCCGGGTCGCCGGCACATGGGCCAGCTTCTCATTGCCCATGGCGACAAGCGCGCCCTGGAAATCCTGCTTCGAGAAACCATTGTTCATGACGCCGACGAAAATGCCGTCGAGGTCGTTCATGTCGATGCCCGCATGCTCCATCGCCGGGGTAGCGACGGAAGCCATGAGCTGCTCGGTGTCTTCCAGTTCGGATTTCCCGAAGGGCGAATGCGCCCAACCAACGATCTGTGCTTTCGTCATCTGCTTTGCCTCCTCATCTGCGGCTTCTCCGCGGTGCTCCTGCGGGCGGAAAACATTGCCGCGAGTTTCTCCTCAATGCGTGCGACTTCCTGCTTGAGATAGCCGGCCAACTCGACCTGCCGGGTCTCCTGCATGCGGGTATCGATGGCGGCGATGCTCAGCGCGCCGGCAAGCCGGCCATCGGGAAAATGAAATGCAACGCCAACCCCCCAGGAATTGGCGACGATCAGACCGGGGTTCAACGAGTATCCCCTTTGCCGCGTCAGCGCGACGTCGGCCCGAACCCGCTCCGGCGGAAGGCTGGGATAGCGCTCCAGAAGCACCGCCTCGTTGACGGCCAGCGCTTCCTCAACCTCGGAATCGGTGAGGGCGGCAAGCATCGCGAGAGACCCCGCGCCGATGCCGAGCGGATGCTCGAAGCCCATCTGCAAAGCGTGGGTGCGGATCGGATAGGTGCCTTCCTCGCGATAGAGGCAAAGCGAAAGCATGTCGCGGCGCACCGACAGGAAACTCGTGTCCTGCGTGCGCTCGGAAAGACGGCTAAGGCTCGCCCTGCAAATCTCCAGAAGATTGAAGCGCTGTGAGGCCAGCGTGCCCAGAACATAGGCTTCCTCGCCGAGATAATAGAGCCGGCTCTCCTCGTCCTGCTCCACCAGCCCGCCCCGGATCAACGCCAGAAGCAGCCGGCGCACGGTCGGCTTGTTGAGGCCGCTTTCCTCGACGAGCGACGTCAGGGAGGCGCCGCGGTCGGCATGCCTGCCGACCGTCGATAGAAGCGCCAGGGCGCGATCGACGCTTTGCGCACCGTTCAACGCTGTCACCTGCATGCCCTCCATAGGTCCATAATATGGAACACAATTCTATTCGATCTGTGCTCACAATATCAAGTCTCACGAATTATCTTGCAGTAACTGGATCAGAATGTAAATTGCCCCTTCCACAGACGTGGAAATTGATCCATTATGTGGACCTAGAGCGTGATGGAGGTCATGCGGTCCACACGCCGGCAACGGCAATATCGACGGAGGAGAAATCATGAAATTTTCAAAGCTGGGCGCGATTGCCCTGTCATCGGCTGTCGCGTGCTTCGCCGTATTCGGCTCGGCCAGCGCCGAAACGCTGCGCCTCTCGCACAATACCGGCGATGCCACCACCTGGCACAAGGGCGCTGAAAAGTTCAACGAGCTTCTGAGCGCTGCCACCAACGGCGACCTCACGATCCGCGTCTTCCCGAACGCCACGCTTTCCGGCGGCGACCAGATGAAGCAGGCCGAGATGGTCAGCCGCGGCGCGCTGGACTTCGTCATCACCTCGGCGATCAACGTCACCCCGCTGGTTCCGGAGATGGCCGTCTTCTCGCTGCCTTATCTCTATTCCAATTATGAGCAGGTCGATGCCACGACCGGTGGCGAGCCCGGCAAGAAGATGACTGAGATCATGGCCGGCCGCGATATCGTGGTCCTGGCCTGGGGCGAGAATGGCTTCCGTGAAGTCACGAACAATGTACGCACCATCAAGTCGCCCGAAGACATGAACGGCCTCAAGATGCGCGTGGCCGGCCCGATGTATATCGACGTCATGAATGCTCTTGGCGCCAATCCGCAGCAGATGCAGTGGACCGAAACCTTCACCGCGCTCCAGCAGGGCGTTGTCGACGGCCAGGAAAACCCCATCGGCGCCGTCATCATTCCCCAGCGCGTCTACGAAGTGCAGAAATACCTGACCACCTGGCACTATTCCTACGACCCGATCTTCATCGGCGTGAGCAAGAAGCGCTGGGACTCCTTCGACGATGCGACCAAGGAAAAGGTCCAGAAGGCCGCGACCGAGGCCATGACCTACCAGAAGGAGATCACCCGCAAGAGCACCGAGGAAGGCATCGCCTTCCTGCGCGAAAAGGGCATGGAAGTCTATGAGCCCACCGCCGAGGAGCTGCAGGCTTTCCGCGAAGCCACCAAGCCCGCCTTCGACACCTGGGCTGCCAAGGTCGGCGACGAACTGGTAAAGAGCTTCCAGGATACCGTGGCGGGCGCAAACTGACCGCAGCATAATCCAAACCGAACCGGGACCGGCCCAAAAGGCCGGTCCTTCTCCATCGGGCTTCTGGAGAAAAGCGATGTCCTTCATCCTGCGTGACGCAGAGAAGATCGCCTGCGCGGTCATTTTCCTGGCCATGACGGCGCTCGGCTTCGTCAATGTCGTGGTCCGCTACACCACCAGCTATTCCCTCGCCCCGTCCGAGGAACTTCTCACCAACGGCTTCCTGCTGCTCACCATTCTCGGTGCCGCGATTGCCGCGCGCACTGGCGACCACCTGGCTGTCACCCTGTTCTTCGAACTGTTGCCGAAGCCTCTGCGCAAGCTGGTTCTCATCCTGGCTGGCATCCTGTCGATCGCGCTCCTGGCCCTCTCCGCATGGTTCAGCTGGGTTCTGGTGTCGAACCAGATATCGAGCGGCATCCGCTCCTATGCCCTGCAGATTCCTGCCTGGTACTACAGCATCGGGATGCCCTTCGGCTTTGCGCTGATCCTGATCCGCTACGTCCAGCATATACTCGACACCTGGAAGACGCTTTCCGATGAGGAGCCCCGCCATGTTTGATCTCGGCGCGGGCACGCAGATGCTCATCCTCTTTTTCATTCTGCTGGTACTGCGCCTTCCGGTCGCCTTCGCACTCGGCCTCTCCGCGCTCTACGCCATGTGGACGCTCGGCTTCGGCCTGGACCTCGTCGGCGACCTCATCGCCACCGGCATCGCGAAATTCTCGCTGCTCGCCATTCCCTTCTTCATCCTTGCCGGGGCGCTGATGGGATCGCTCGGCATCGCCGAGCGCATGATCCGCTTCTTCCGCGTGCTGATAGGCTCGTTGCCGGGCGGCATGGGCGTTGTCGGCACGGTTGTCTGCCTGTTCTGGGGCGCCGTCAGCGGTTCCGGCCCGGCTTCGGTCGCAGCCATCGGTCCGCTCATCGTCAAGGGCATGGAGGAAGACGGCTACACCCGCTCCTTCGCCGCTGGCCTGGTATGCACGGGCGCGGCCCTGTCCATTGTCATCCCGCCATCGATTGGCCTGGTCATCTACGGCGTTATCGCCGAAACCTCGATCTCGCATCTCTTCATAGCAGCCATCATCCCTGGCCTGTTCATGGGTATTCTGATGCTCCTCACCCTGCCCTTCGCCAAGAAGACGAAGGTCGCGGAAGGGTCTCCCAATCTCAACCGACTGATGCCTGCGCCCCATGCGGACCTGCCCTATGGCCAGCGTCTCTGGCGCTCGTTCATCGATTCCTTCTGGGGCCTGATGACCCCCGTCGTGATTCTCGGCGGCATTTATTCAGGCGCCTTCACCCCGACGGAAGCCGCGCTGGTCGCCACCGTCTACGCCCTCTTCGTCGGCGGCCTCATCTACCGAACCCTGACGCTCAAGGGGCTCTACGATTCACTCACCGACGCCGCAGCCTCCTCCGCCGTCGTCATGCTGGTGGTCGCCTATGCCAGCCTTTTCGGCTGGGTAGTGACCGTTGACGATCTGATCGGCCAGTACTCGTCGGTCCTGCTGGGGGTCAGCGACAACCAGTGGGTGATCCTCCTCGTCATCATGGTGATCCTGTTGATTGCCGGCATGTTCATGGATGCGATCACCATCATGTTCATCTGCCTGCCGATCTTCCTGCCGGTCTCGCGCGAGCTCGGCTGGGATCCCGTCTGGTTCGGCATTCTGGTGATGATCAATCTCGCCATCGGCCTCTTCACGCCACCCGTCGGCATCAACCTCTACGTGGCCGCCAATGTGACCCGCCTGCCCCTTGAGCGCGTCGCTCAGGGTGCCATACCCTTCCTGGTGACTGCGGTCATCGGGCTGGCCATTGTCGCGGCCATTCCGGAAATGTCGTCCTTCCTGATCGATCTTCTCGGATAGAGTCCTCGCCGGGGCGCCGACAGCGCGCCCCGGCCAGATTGATGCAGGCCTGTTGCGCAATTGCCCAACCCGGCATAACAATTGTTGCCCATCGGGTTTCCGTGAAATGGCTCAGGCACGGATTATTGGGAGAGGGCGGCCCCGAAATTGCTGACGAAGACTGAAGCCGGCGGCAATACCGTCGCATTACAGAACGGCCTGGCGCTGGTACAAATTCTCTGCGACGAAGGGCCCCTCACCATCAAGGAAATGGCGCAACGCGCCGATCTGCGCGAAAACACGGCCGCAAGGCTGGTCAAGACACTTGAAATGCATGGTTTCGTTGAACCCGCCCGCTTCGCTGAGCGCTATCAATGCGGCCGCACGGCAACGGCATTGGCGGGGACCTTCTTCGCACACACACCCATCGTCGGTGTGGCGCATCCCATCATGCAGTCGCTTGCCGGCGCCCATGACATCGCCGTGGTGCTCGCCGCCCCCCATGGAGACAACGCCATCTGCCTCATGGTTTGCAGGGGGCAAACACCGGGAACAGGCCATGCTCGCGCAGGCTCGACGACGGCGATGGATCGCTCCGCCGCAGGCCAGGCGCTTCTCATGTCGCTCCGATTACACGAGAACGAGACGGCTCCCCCCCTGCCCGACCAGAGCACGCTCGACAGGGCTGGTCCCGACATCCCCTCGACCAGCGACACGACCCTTCTGGCCGAACGGCCACCCCGCTCCTTCGACCAGACTTTCGGCTGCCACAGATTCGAGCATCTGGAAAGCGGCTACCTTCTTCTGGCAACTCCCATCCATCTTGTCGACGCCACCCTGGCGCTGGAAGTTGCACTTCCGCCGAGGGCGCGATCGCCGCTACGCACAGACAACATCGCCAAAAGCCTGCTGGCGGCCGCCAGCCTGATAGAGCAAAAGGCGACCGCCGCAGGCATCCGCTATCTGGACGAATGAAGTATCTTGCAGTCAGGATGGATCACCCGGCGTCTGTAAAAATATACAAAGACAAAGGGGGGAGAGAGGCCGGGCGGCGGTCAGTGCTCCGCATAGGTCTGCAATTCCTCCGCCGCGCGCGAGCACAAAGCCTCGGCCAGAGGCACAAGCGCATGTCCGACCTCCTGTAGCCGTGCCGGCGGCAAATGCTGTGACGGGCCGCTGCAGGCAATCGACATGATTGCATCGTGATGCGGACAATGGAGAGGTGCCGCCACCGCGTTGATATCGGTATACCAGCTTCCTACGGAACGGGTGTAGCCGTGACGTTCGATCTCCTCGAAGCCCGCCAGCATCGCCTTGCGAAGGGTTGGCCATGCATGCGGATGGCGCAACGCCAATTCACCCATCAGTAGCTCCCGCCGTTCCGCCGGCAGACAGGAAAGAAGCGCATGCCCGGTGGCGGTGCCAGCAAGAGGCAGCACATAACCCGACTCGAGGCGCAGCGTCACCAGCGTCGAAGAACTGTGAAACACCTCCACGATCCGTGCGCCCGCTCCATCGAGCGCCGCAAGTGAGACATGCACCACATGCTGGTCTGCAAATTGCTGGATGAGAGGACGAACGCTTTCGATCAGGCCAACCCCGCCTTCCGCACTGCCGCCAAGCTGCATGACGCCTGCGGCCAGGCGATAACGACGGCGTTTTGCCGAATAGTGCAAAAGCCCCATATCGGCCAGTGAACGGGTCAACCGCACGACCGTTGGTGCTGGAAAACTGGTTTTCTCGACGAGATCGGAATTGCTGAGCCAGACAGGCGCATCGATAAAGGCAACGAGCAGATTCAGCCCTCTGGACAAGGCGGAGGACACGGCTGCGCGACCTTCTGCATCGCTGTTGCGCTTGATATCCCGACCCAATAGGCATTCACCTTCTTAGCATTGAACGAGGCGCGAGTTTATCAAAATCCCGTCCGGAACAACACCACAAAGGCGAAATGGTTCCTTTGATCCCGCTCAAATTGCAGCGCGAAAGATGAGGGCATCCTGGCGCTACCAGCCGCCCGTCGCGATCCAGTCTTCCAGCATGTCCAGCCGGTCCGATCCCCAGAAGGGTTCGCCGTCCACGAAGAAAAAGGGAGAACCGAACACCCCGCGCCCAACGCCGGCTTCGGCCGTTTTTCGCGCCAGCTGCTTGATGGGCCCGCTGGCGGCCCCACGCTTCACGGCCTGTCGCTCAAAACCTTGTTCCGCCGCCAGAGCCGCAACTTCATCGAGGTTGGCCGTATCGAGCATGCCGCGATAATAGAGTTCAAACACCCGCCGCGCAAAAACAGCAGCCTGCCCCGTGTCCTGCCCCGTGTCCTGCCCGTCGATCCAGTAGAAAACCCGCACGGCCGCCAGACAGATGTGCGGATGGTTTGCCGGCGGCAGGAAAGGAACGCCCTTGCGCCGTGCCATCCGCGCCCAGTCATGGCGGGCATAATCGCTCTTGAGCGGAGTGGAAGATAGCCCCCGCGCGCCCGTCACCTGAAAAGCAGTGCCGAGAAGAAACGGTCGCCAGACCAGTGGCCGCTTCACCCTTTCAGCAAGCGCATCGATTTCCAGCGCCGCGAAATAGGCATAGGCCGACGAGAAGTCGAACCAGAACTCGATGGTGCCGCCGCCCTCAGTCTTCGCCATCCCAATAATCCACGGCACTCTGCGTGTGCACTGTCAAGGCTACCCTGCGCCTTTTCTTGTCCCCGCCGGGAGCCGCTCCTGCAAAGATCGCGATCTTGCCGGAATCGGGATATTCCACGACATCCGGTTCATTCATCGTGCTGACGGCGACATAGCGCAGCGGTTCATTTTCATCGGCCTGAAGCTGATGCGCCGTCTCCGGCCCACCTGCCGGGCACACCACCACATCGCCCGCCTTGACGGGGTATGACGCCCCATCGAAACGCAGCCTGCCCCGGCCGGCGAGAATGACGAAAAGCTCGTCATTTGCATGGTGGCAATGATAAGGCCACGCCTTCTTGCCTGCCGGCACCTCCACCAGCCGGGCGCCCAGCCTCTCGGCACCGCGCGGAGCGGCGATAGCGGCAAAACGCGCAGCGAAATTCTGGCCATGGCGCTGTTCGGCAAAATCCAGCTCCTGAAGCGAAACCACCGGTCCCTTGTTCATCGTCTGAGCCTTTCGCATTGATCCCCGGCTCGTTTTCAGCATGTCGGCAATCGCTCTTCCACTGAAAAGAACTCAGGCATTCGAAAACCGCCTTCAGCCGGACTGGACAGGGTCTCAGGTCAGGCGCACCGCAATTCGATTTCGCGAACAGCAACCGACGCCGGCGGGCAAGCGCTTTTCTTCCTGGCGCATCTCTTCTGGAGGATCCGGGTGGATGCCGCTGAGCCCCGGCTTGTTCCGTCAAGAAAGATCAAGCGCGCAGCCAGGCAACTGGTCGTCAGTCATTCCGATCCGGAGGGGAAAGCCCACGCACGTCAGGAAAGGGCTTGGCACCAAAGGGCTTGGCACCGCGCGGCAAGTGCCGAACAGACCTGTCGGGGTCGCGTCAGCAAGGCCATAGCCCACAACGCGGGAGAACGCACGAACCCTGGACCCCACGGATCTTGGGCACCCGAATCCTGGACTCCACGAATTCTGGGCGCCAGGCATCCTTGAGGCAATATAAGCTGGACGGGAAAGTGGGGTGGTGCCGCATGCCGGACTCGAACCAGCGACCCCATCATTACGAATGACGTGCTCTACCAACTGAGCTAATGCGGCCCATCGCTCGGGAGACCCCTGCGAAACATTCGCCGCTGACATACCCGGAGGGCGCAGCCGGTGCAACTGATTTCTGAACGGGCCCTACCCGACAGGCACATTTTCCCGAAAGAAGCCGGATGCCCGCAGGCGATGCCCAGGTAAACGCATTGCTGCATCGAATCCTGAGGCTCGCGGCATTCCTGATCAATTATGAATCAAAACCTTGATACAGCATCTTTTCATGGAGGGCTCCTAAGCAGGATGCTCCACAGAATTGGAACCCCCATGAACAGACAGCCAATCTTTTTCATCACTGCGTTTACAGCAACGTTCTCTTTCCAGAGCCCGGCTCTGTCGATGGAGTTCAAATGCAAGTCATCCTTGATGCCGGATATCGGTACCGTGCAGATAACGGCAGACGATCCCTGGAGCGTCTATGGCATCATCTACGGCAAGCTCGTTGCTCGCGGCGCGCCCGCCGGCGGCAAGACGCTGAAAAGCATCTCGTGCCGCCTCACAAATATCTATTCGCAGCAGGCATCGCAGGACAAACCGGCTCAGGGCATGGACAGGGCCGTCTCATCCACTAAGCTGGCTCCCGAACGCCGGGAGAGGATCGGCGTGGGGCAACGCGGAAGGTTTCCATGATTGAAATTGCGATGACGGTGAACGGCAACAAGGTGACCGGCACCGTCGAAGGCAGGACCCTCCTCGTGCATTTTCTGCGCGAGGCACTGGGACTCACCGGTACGCATGTGGGCTGCGACACATCCCAGTGTGGCGCCTGCACCATTCATATGGACGGGAGATCGGTCAAATCCTGCTCCATCCTTGCGGTTCAGGCAGACGGTGCGGATATCCGCACCGTCGAGGGTCTTGCCGATGGCGGGAAATTGCACCCCGTGCAGGCGGCATTCAAGGAGCACCATGGCCTGCAATGCGGCTTCTGCACGCCGGGCATGATCATGGCCGCGGCGGATATGATTCGCCGGCATCCCGAAGGGCTGGATGAAACGACCGTCCGCGAAGAGCTGGAAGGCAATATCTGCCGCTGCACCGGCTATCATAACATTGTCCAGGCCATCCTCGCCGCCTCCCGGACGATGCGCGACGCCCGTGCCGCGTAAGGAGACGCTCGATGTATGACGTCAATTATCACCGTGCAGCCTCGCTCGACGAAGCGCTCGAACTCCTGAAATCCTGCGCCGACGCCAGGCTCCTTTCGGGCGGGCAGACCCTCATCCCGGCCATGAAGACCCGGCTTGCCGCGCCGTCCGACCTGATCGACCTGCGCCACATTCCGGGCCTGCGCGGTATCGAGGTTTCGGGGCGTACCGTCACCATCCGCGCCGCGACCTCCCATGCCGATGTCGCAGCGAACATGGAGCTGCGATCCGTCTGCCCAGCCCTTGCGCATCTTGCTGGTCTCATCGGCGATCCACATGTGCGCCACATGGGCACGATCGGCGGCTCCCTGGCAAACAACGATCCGGCGGCGGATTATCCTGCCGCAATGCTCGCCCTCGATGCCACCATCCTCACCACCGCCCGCGAGATCGCGGCAGCGGATTTCTTTACCGGCCTTTTCGAAACCGCACTGGGCGAGGACGAGATCGTCACCGCCATTCGTTTCAAGGCCCCCGCGCAGGCTGGTTATGGGAAATTCCCCAACCCTGCCTCTCGCTATGCCATGGCCGGTGTCTTTGTCGCACGCGAGGGTGCGACAGTGCGTGTCGCGGTTACCGGAGCCGGCGACGATGGCGTCTTCCGCAGCGAGGCGCTTGAAGCTGCGCTTTCTGCCGATTTCTCCGAAAAGGCGCTGGAGGCCATCGAAATCCCCTCCGATGCGCTGATGAGCGACCTCCACGCTTCGGCAGAGTATCGCGCGGCACTCATCCTTGCGATGGCGCGGCGCGCCGTAGCGCTGGCGGCTGGCTGAAACGCACGTTATTTCGCCAGTTTCTTCTTCAGCCGCTCGATCTCCTCGGGCGGCCACTCCTTCGGCGCGGTCACAGCCATCCAGGCGTCGATATAGTGCTCAGGCGCATAGAGATGGCCATAGCCGAGCGGGGCAGTGGTCGCGAGCGCCATATCGAGCGTCAGTTGGAGGAAGGTAACCAGCGGGTACCACCGCAATTCAGCTGAAACGTCAGGGCCTCGCTCCCCGACCAGCCAGGCCGGCCGTCGGTACCAGGCCAGCGGGTCGAAGAAGACGACGGGATCGCTGGCATATTGCAAATAGACGATCCGCAGCGGGCCCCATGCTGCGCCGGGAATGTCGAGCGCATTCTTCTGTGCGGTGAAGCGCACGACGGAGCCATCGCGATAACGCGGCAGCCACGCTGGCGATCCGGGGTTGCGGTCCGCCGTGATCGACCGCCACATACGGCTGTTGAAGGGCGGTCCCGCCCAAAGGGCGCCCTGATAGGGATCGCCCAATATGTCGAACAGTTCCGCCGATTGTTCCGAGCTCAGCGCTCCAAGGCTGAGACCGTAGAGATAGAGTTCGGGCCGGGCGTCCCTCGGCAGCGTCTTCCAGTATCCATAGACCTTGCTGAAAAGGGCGTGCGCCGCCTCCGCCCCGTAATCGGGTTCGATCAGGAGGGAGAGCCAACTCGTGAGGTAGGAATATTGCTGCGCCACCATCACGGTGTCGCCATTGTGCAGATATTCCAGCGTGTCGGCGCCTTCCGGATCGACCCAGCCCGTGCCCGTCGGCGCAACCACCACCAGTACCGAGCGTTTGAAGGCGCCGATGCGTTTGAGTTCGTCGAGGGCGAGTGCTGCCCCCTCATCGGCCGTCTCGGCGGACCGCAGCCCCACATAAACCCGCATGGGTTCCAGTGCTGGCCGGCCGGTGAATTCCGCGATGTCCTGCTGACGCGGTCCCTCGACGACGAAGCTACGCCCCGTGCGGCCAACGGTTCCCCAATCGATCAGCGACCCCGGCCCGCCCGTTTTAAGCGGATCGGCGGGTTGCTCGATACCGTCCTCGAACAGCGCGTCCAGTTCGGCATAGGCAGAATCTGCAACACGCAGGGCATAGCGCAGCAAAATCCGGTCGACGAGCGAAGCCACGAGCAATCCGACCACCACGAAGCCGATGACATAGGCCACACGACGCGGCACGAAACGCTTCAGCCTGCCGGAAACGAACAGATAGACCCGCCGCAATCCGCGCCCGAGCCCCACGAGAAGAAGAAAGAGAATAAGCGCGATAACGCCGACCTTGGTCGGGTGGGCCGTGTCGACCGGAGGAAGCTCCATCAGGGCGCGGATGGAATTCTGCCAGTCCGCCGCTTTCCAGAGAAAGAACAACGCCACGCCGACGCACAGCGCCGCCATGGCCCATTTGCCATAATAACGCGGTGAGCGGCGCGGCTCGGGCAACTCCAGATAGCGCCACAGCCAGACAAGGAACGCGCCGAGCCCATAGCCCAGCGCCAGCGACACCCCGGAAAGGGCGCCCTGCACGGAATAGGCCCGCGGCAGCAGCGAGGGGGTCAGGGATGCCGCGAAGAACAATGTGCCAAGGCACAGCCCGACAACGGAGAAACTGTGCCAGATACGCGTCTTCGGCTTCACCGAAAGCTCGGCCATCGCACCCCCCATTGAAGATGGGTTCCATTCATGATGTCCCGTTTCAGGAGGGACACGGGAAACCCGGTTCGAGAGTGGAGCCTCTGTGGCAAGCCCGAACGGCCTGCTGCCTGCCTGTTCAGGAAAGCGCGTCGACCAGGCGTCCGGCGCCATCGCGGAACGGATCCACCGTGGGCAGCCCCATCCGGCCCTCGATCTCTTCAAGGCAGGCTTTTGCCTCCTCAGCGGAAAGCGCTGCCGTGTTGACCGAGATACCGGTCACGGTGACATCGGGGTTGACGATCTTCGCGGTCACGAGCGCAAGGTCGCGCAAGGCCTCCAGCGAAGGAAGGCCGTAATGCGGCAGGCCGCGCATATGCGTGCGCGTGGGTTCATGACAAAGCACCAGCGAGTCCGGCTGCCCGCCATGGATCAGGGCCATGGTCACGCCTGAGAAGGAGGGATGGAACAGGCTGCCCTGCCCCTCGATCAGATCCCAGTGATCGGCATCGTTGTCGGGCGTCAGTTTTTCCACGGCACCGGCCATGAAATCGGCCACCACCGCATCGAGCGGCACGCCCGAACCGGTGATCAGGATGCCCGTCTGTCCCGTCGCGCGGAAGGTCGCCTTCATGTCCCGCTGGCGCATTTCGCGCTCCATGGCGAGGGCGGTATACATCTTGCCCACGGAGCAGTCCGTGCCGACCGCCAGGCACCGCTTGCCGGCGCGCTTCTTGCCATCGGCGATGGGATATTCCTCCTGCGGCACGCGCACGTCGAAAAGCTGGGTCCCCGCCTTCTTCGCCGCTTCCACCAGCGGTTTTTGTGCCGTCAGCCGGTTATGAAGACCTGAGGCGATATCCATCCCGGCTTCGGCAGCCGCCGCCAGTGTGGCCATCCAGCTGGAAGAAATCACCCCGCCGCGATTGGCAGCTCCCACAACAAGCGTCTCAGCGCCGGCTGCACGCGCCTCCTCGACGGTCATATCCTTCAGGCCGAGATCGGCCTTGCAGCCGTCAAGGCGCAGCTGACCGACACAATGTTCGGGGCGCCAGTCCTTGATGCCTTGCGCCACTTTGGCGGCGAGTTGATCGGGAGCGTCCCCGAGGAACAGGAGATAGGGCGTCTTCAACATGGGTGGCGTCTCTTCTCGAATACGGGGGTGAAACCTGTCGACCCGGAGGCCAGACGGGCAGAAGGCGCAATGTGACAGGCGATGTCAAGCAGTGGCCCGTTCCTGCGCCGGCTTCTGGCTCAAAACCCGTCTGGCGCCTCGAAATGCGCCATGCGGCGTTTGCCGCACAGCGAGAGGTTCCACCGGGAGCCAAAATGGTCTAGGGCAGGCCCAGTTTCATCGTTGTCTCATCGTTTCGGGAAGCTTGCCATGACCGCGCGTCCGACGCTCATCGCCCCCTCAATCCTGTCCGCTGATTTCTCACGCCTCGGCGAAGAGGTCGAGACCGTCGCCCGTGCAGGCGCGGACTGGATCCATCTCGATGTGATGGACGGCCATTTCGTGCCGAACATCACCTTCGGCCCCCCGATCATCAAGGCCATTCGCGACCGCACCGACAAGGTGTTCGACTGTCACCTGATGATCGCCCCCGCCGATCCCTATCTGGCTGCCTTTGCGGATGCGGGCTGCGACATCATCACCGTCCACGCCGAAGCAGGCCCACACCTTCACCGCTCGCTCCAGACCATTCGCAATCTCGGCAAGAAGGCCGGCGTCTCGCTCAATCCCGCAACACCCGAAAGCGTGCTGGAATATGTGCTCGATCAGGTCGACCTCGTGCTCCTGATGACGGTCAACCCCGGCTTCGGCGGCCAGGCTTTCATTTCTTCCGTGGTTGAAAAGATTCGCCGGGTGAAGGCTCTGGTCGGCGACCGCCCCATCGACATCGAGATCGACGGCGGCGTTTCCCCAGAAACGGCGGGCGAGGTGGTCGCCGCTGGCGCCAATGTCCTGGTTGCGGGCTCCGCCGTCTTCAAGGGCAATAGCGAGGAAGCCTACGCAAAGAACATTGCCGCGATCCGCGCCGCCGCCCGCTGAGAGGGTCATGGCGCCTTGCGGCCCGGTGGAATCGCCCGGCGTGCGAGCGCATGGTGGTTTCGTTGAAGGTTGGTCGCGTCGTAACCACGCACGGCATCCAGACCTGCACAGCGCTCCAAAACGGTCCACCAAAAGAAAAAGGCCGCGCTGCCCATCCCGGCAGCGCGGCCTTGTCTTACTCTGCTCCGGCTATCAGCTGCTGCCGCCGTTCAGGACGGTGACGGCGCGGCGGTTCTGCGACCAGCAGGAAATGTCGTCACAGGTCGCCACCGGGCGTTCCTTGCCGTAGGAAATCGTGCGAATGCGGTTGGCTGTGACACCGCGAGCCACCAGGAAGTCGCGGGCAGCGGCAGCACGGCGTGCGCCGAGCGCCAGGTTATATTCGCGCGTGCCGCGTTCGTCCGCATGGCCTTCGACCGTGATCGTGTAGCTCGTGTACTTGTTCAGCCACTGGGCCTGGCGCGACAGGATGCCCTGCGCGTCGGCGCGGATGAGGGAGGAATCGGTGTCGAAGAAAATACGGTCGCCAATGCTGACCGTGAACTCCTGCTGCGATCCGGGCGGGCCACCCGCGCCGCCAAGCCCCAGATCGGCGGCCGAATTCGGCACCGTCTTCTGGTTCGCACATCCCGCAAGTGCGAGCGCCGCCACCAGGGCGATGCTGACCGGGTTTCTGGCTATGGCTGCAATCGAGCGCATGGCCGCCTCTCCTTCAAATTAGAGAAATTTCGTTCAACGATCAGTAACCACGTTGCCGTTAAGGACCCCTCAAGAAACGCGGTTAACGAAACCTTACCATTCACTCCAGGAACAGTTATTTCGCGCAAACTAGCTTAAAATGCGGCGGAAACGCGGCGTTCCGGAAGGCCGCACCGCCGCCGCTACTCCAGCAGCGGCGACCAGGCCGGATCGGACCCGAAGTTAGCGGTCGGAATTTTCTGCTCGTTGCGCCCTGTCAGATCGATCGAATAGAGCTGCGGCCCTCCCGAGCCGGCGGGCTGGCGGAAGAACATGATCACACGCCCGTTCGGCGCCCAGGTCGGCCCTTCCTGAAGAAAGCCCGAGGAGAGAATGCGCTCGCCGGAACCATCCGTGCGCATCACCCCGATCTGAAATTCCCCGCCCGTCTGCTTGGTAAAGGCGATGAGATCGCCGCGCGGCGACCAGACCGGCGTCGAATAGGTGCCATCACCGAAGGAGATGCGCTGCGGATTGCTGCCGTCGGCGCCCATCACATAAATCTGCGTCCGCCCGCCACGATCGGAGGTGAAAACGATCTGGCTGCCATCCGGCGAATAGGACGGCGAGGTATCGATGGCGTTGGAGGTGGTCAGGCGTGTCGTGTTGCGGCTGCGCAGATCCATCGCGAAGATGTTGGAATTACCATCGTCGCGCAGAAGACTCATGATCACCTTTTGCCCGTTGGGCGAAAAGCGCGGCGCAAAGGTCATGCCCGGAAAATTGCCGACCAGCTCGCGCTGCCCCGTCTCCAGCTGCAGCAGATAGACCTGCGGCTGGCCGCTCTCATAGGACATGTAGGTGATTTCCTGACGCGTCGGCGAGAAACGCGGCGTCAGGACGATGGAGCGCCCATCGGTCAGGAAGCGCTGGTTGGCGCCATCCTGGTCCATGATGGCGAGCCGCTTCACGCGGTTGTTGCGTGGGCCGGATTCATCCACATAGACGATACGCGTATCGAAATAGCCGCCCTCGCCGGTCAGGCGCTGGTAGATGCTGTCGGCGATGATATGCGCGATGCGGCGCCACTTGTCCTTGCTGGAGAAGAACTGCTCGCCCACGAGCTGCTGCCCCGCATAGGTGTCCCAGAGGCGATATTCGGCGCGCAGGCGACCGTCCGGCGTCTCCGAGACCTTGCCCGTCACCAGCGCCTGAGCGTTGATCACCGTCCAGTCCTGGAAGCGCGGCGCGGCATCGGGATTGGAGATCTTCTCGATGAAGGCGCCTTTCTCGATCGGTGCGAACAGGCCCGAACGCCTGAGATCGGCTTCGATTACGCTCGAGATTTCAGCGCCCTTGCCATCGGCCGAAATGAACTCGGTAATGGCGATGGGCAGCGGCTCGACCACACCCTTGTTGATGTCGATCTCCACCAGCGCGCGCGCCGGCAGGGTCGCCATGGCAAACCCTGCGGCCATGGCCGCGATCATGAAGGTGGCTTTCAGGAAACTTTGCATTTGCTCTTGCCTCTCCCACTCTGGTTAGGCTTCAGCGCCCATCGCAGGCCGATGGTGCCCCTGGTTAAAACATATCCCTTGGGTCGAAGTGGACGATCACATCGGCCCATGCTTCGTATTTTTCCGGCGGCAGGTTGTAGGGCGCGCATTGCAGAATGGCGCGCCGCGCCGATTCAGCCGCAGCCCGCTCCACCGGCGTTCCGTTGCCGCCCGCAATGATGCGTGGGCTGCCCTCGATGGCGCCGCTCGCATCCAGTCTCACCTGCACGGAAACCTTCAGGTTCTCCGCATCCATTGCGCCGGCTGGCACGTTCCAGCAGCGCTGGATCTGACCGCGTAAAGCATCCATTTCGCTCTGCGACAGCTTCTGACCTTGCGAATTGCGCTCGCCCCCCAGCGAAGCCCGCTCCTGCGAGCGCTTGGCGCCGCCGCCGGATGCCTTTTCCTTGTTCAGAAGGGCCGCGACATCGTCGAGCAGCTTGTCGGACTTCTCGGACGACTGGCTCGTCGCCGTCTTCTGGGCCGGCTTTTCGGAATCTTTCCGGTCCGGCGCCTTTGCCGTGCTCGCCTGCGGCGGCTGCGGGCGCGACTGCGGCACCGGCGCATTGTCGGGCAGGCTCACGCTCTCGGCTTCCGCGCTCTCGGCAACGATGGTTTCCGCCACCGGATCGGGCTTCACTTCCTGTTTCGGCTGTGGCTCCGGGCGCACTTCCGTCGCCGGCACAGGCGTCTTCTCCGCTTTCGGCGGTTCGGGCTTGGGCTCCGGCTTCGGTTCCGGCTTGGGCTGGGGTTTCGGCGCCGGCGGCGGTTCGGATGTCTGGGTCACCTCGCGCGGCCGCGCTTCGGGCGTAGGCGGCGTCTTCAGGTCGACATCGTTGTCGCCGACATTCTTGGCGTCCGGCACCGGATCAGGGCGCTTCGTGGGTTTCGGCGCGGGCTTTTCGGAAAGCTCCGCCTTCTTGTCGCCCTGCTGAATCTGCGTCATGGATTCGATGGGAATAATGTCCACCGGCAGGGCCTCGACATCCGTCACATCATAGGCGCGCGGCGCCGACAGCGAAAACAGCCCGAAGCCGAGCAGCGCCGCATGCAGGGTAGCCGATGTGACGAGCCCCATCTTCATTCGGTCAGTTTTCCTGTTCCTGTAAGGTCACCAGGCCGAGATTGCGGTAGCCCGCGGCCGAAATCCGCGCCATCACCTGCATCACGGTGCCGTAATCGGCCGCCCGGTCGCCGCGCACATAGATGCGCTCGTCGTAACCCGAGCGGGCGATGGCCTGAAGCTTCGCCACGACCTCGTTGAGCGGCACTTCCGTTTCCTGAAGGTAGACCTGCCCCTTGTCGTTCACCGAAACGGTGATGGGTTGGGTCTCGGAGTTGAGGGCCTTGGCCTGCGTTTCAGGCAGATCGATGGGCACGCCCACCGTTAAAAGCGGTGCGGCCACCATGAAGATGATGAGCAGCACGAGCATCACGTCCACAAAAGGCGTGACGTTGATTTCGGAGATCAGCCCGGTGCGCGAGCTGCGCCGTCCACGCCTGCGCCCGCCACGATTGCCGCCCGCCGTTCCAACCGACATTCCCATATCAACCTCCTAGGCCGCCTTGGCGGCGACCTTTTCGTCGATCTGCCGCGACAGGATGGTCGAAAACTCGTCGGCGAAACCTTCCATCCGGCCCCCCAGCTTGGCCGCGTCGGATGACAGCTTGTTGTAGGCGATGACCGCGGGGATAGCGGCCAGGAGGCCAATGGCCGTCGCAAGCAGAGCTTCGGCGATACCCGGAGCCACGACCGCGAGGTTGGTCGATTTTGAGCCGGCAATGGCCTGGAACGAGGTCATGATGCCCACCACCGTACCGAACAGGCCGATGAACGGCGCCGAGGAGCCGATGGAGGCAAGGAAGCCGAGCCGGCTTTCGAGACGGTCCATCTCCCGCACCAGCGCAAGGTCCATTGCCTTGTCGATGCGCGTCTGCAAGCCGATCGGCGAGCGCGCGCCCTTCTCGAAGCTCTTCTTCCATTCGCGCATGGCGGCGACGAAGATCGAGCCCATTCCGGTGGTCTTGCGCTCGGAGAGATTGCGGTAAAGCTCCTCGAGCGACTGGCCCGACCAGAAGGTCTTTTCAAAGCGATTGAGAGCGGTGCGCATGCGCCCATAGGCGATGAGCTTGTCGATAATGATCGCCCAGGTCCAGACGGATGCCGCGAGCAGGCCAATCATGACCAGCTTCACAACCCAGCCTGCCTGCCAGAACAGCGCCCAGATCGACAACTCCCCACCAGGTGCGGCGAGCGTTACACTTTCCATGGACCAACATCCTCTTAAAGATCAGGGCGGCGTGTCATTCCGGTTCCGGTCGCGCCCGCTTGCGTGCCGGTGGTTTCGTTCGAACCATGGCGTCCCCGCAAGATGCTTCACCGCCCTTTATCCGGTAAATTTTGGTGAAAGGAAGGCGCACGGAATCGCTACGGATTTCATGAATTTCTTCATGGACCGTTATGGTTAATTAAGCGTTAGGATTCCGGCCATGCCCCTTCACGGCGCGCGAAAGAGCGCGCCGGCTCTTAATCAGCCTTCGGCAGGCGCGAATGCCTTCACCCATTCCCTGGGAAACCGTCTGGGTTTGCCCGATGCGCCGATGATCGCGGCCTCCACCTTCGCCTCGACGAGGACATCCTCGCCGCGCATGAGGCGCTGCGCCATGAAGATGCGGGCGCCGGAAATCTTCTCCGTTCTCGTCTCGACGATCACGATATCGTCGATGCGCGCCGGCTGGCGGAAATCGATCTCCATGCGCCGCACCACCCAGGCAAGCGTTTCGCCATGCTTGCCGTCGGCGAGCTCCGTGTGATGAACGCCTGCAAGGCGCAGGAAATCGGAGCGCCCACGTTCCAGGAACTCCAGATAGCGCGCGTGATAGACGACCCCGGTGAAATCCGTGTCCGCGAAATAGACGCGCGCCACAAGCCGATGGCCGAATGGCGTGAGTTCCCCCGCAAGGCCGACCGAGGGGTTCTCGCCGCTCATTCGTCCTCTCCCTGCTGGAAAAGACTGATCTGCGCTGCCGCCAGTTCCTTGGGCGGTTGCAGGCCCATATGCCGCCAGGCCCTGGCTGCGAGAACCCGGCCGCGGGGCGTGCGCTGGATGAACCCCTGCTGGATCAGATAGGGCTCGATGATGTCTTCGATGGCATCGCGCGGCTCGGAGAGCGCGGCCGCGATGGTTTCGATGCCCACCGGCCCGCCACCGAAATTCTCGACGATCATGTTGAGGTAGCGCCGGTCGAGCTGATCGAGGCCGAGCGCATCCACTTCGAGCCGCGACAGAGCATCGTCGGCCACCTTGCGCGTCACCTCGCTGGCATTTGCCACCGTTGCGAAATCGCGCACCCGGCGCAGAAGCCGCCCGGCGATGCGCGGCGTTCCCCGCGCGCGCCGCGCGATCTCCTCCGCGCCATCGGTCGAAAGCGGCAGGCCCAGGATGCGCGCCCCGCGCGAAACGATCGATTGCAGTTCGTCGACCGTGTAGAAATCAAGCCGCACGGGAATGCCGAAACGGTCGCGCAACGGCGTGGTGAGCAGGCCAAGCCGCGTCGTCGCGGCCACCAGCGTGAACTTGGCGAGGTCGATCTTGACCGAGCGCGCAGCCGGCCCTTCGCCGATGATCAGGTCAAGCTGGAAATCCTCCATCGCCGGATAGAGGATCTCCTCCACCGCCGGGTTGAGCCGGTGAATTTCGTCGATGAAGAGCACATCGCGTTCTTCAAGATTGGTGAGAAGGGCAGCCAGATCCCCCGCCTTGGCGATCACCGGCCCCGAGGTGGAGCGAAAATTGACACCCAGCTCGCGGGCCATGATCTGCGCAAGCGTGGTCTTGCCGAGGCCGGGAGGGCCAACGAACAGGACGTGGTCGAGCGCTTCGCCACGCCCGCGCGCCGCCTCCACGAACACCTTGAGGTTGGCCCGCGCGGCCTTCTGGCCGACGAATTCGTCGAGCGACTGCGGACGCATCGTGACGTCCAGATCCTCTCCGCGCTTGTCGGCTGAAATGAGCCGTTCGGCATCCGTCATTCGCAGACTTCCATTTTGCTGGCACAGCGGCCCGAAAACATCGATCCGTTCTCGAAAGGCCCGGTGTGCGGATAAAACACCTACAGCATTGCGCGGCTAGCTTCGTCGCCTTGCTCCAAACCGATGCCTAGCGCGCCAGCTCCTTCAGGCCAAGTCTAATAAGCGTGCCGGCATCCGCGCCATCGCCCGCGGATTTCAACGCGGCGGCCACCGCGTTCGCGGCGATATCGCGTGAATAGCCGAGGTTCGATAGCGCGGAAACCGCATCGGCAACCGGCGTCGGCGCGGCACCCTCGCCCAGTTCCTGCTTGAGGCCGATCGTGCCGCTCGCCTCGCCCGCATAGGCCGGCGCCTTGCTCTTCAGTTCGGTGACGATACGTTCCGCCACCTTCTTGCCGACCCCCGGCGCCCGCGCCACGGTGGCCGCATCCTTGAGCGCAATGGCATTGGCAAGCTCGGGTGCCGATAGCGTCGACAGTACGGAGAGCGCCACCTTGGCGCCGACCCCCTGGACATTGTTCTGCAGGAGACGGAACCACTCGCGCTCAAGCGCCGAGCGAAAACCATAGAGCCGGATCATGTCCTCGCGCACATAGGTCTCGATGAAGAGCGTCGTCGCAGTCCCTTCTTCCAGCCCCGAGAGCGTGCGCACCGGACAATAGGCGACATAGCCGACGCCGCCGACATCGATGATGCAGTGATCCTCGCCGATCTCATCGACGAGCCCCTTCAATTTGCCGATCATTTCAAGCTTTCCAGTGCGAGACGACCGACAGCCGACTGCCGGTGGTGGGCATGGCAGATGGCGATGGCGATGGCGTCGGCGGCATCGTCCGTATCGAACTTCGCCTTCGGCATCAGCACCTTGACCATCATGTGAATCTGTTTCTTGTCGCCGTGACCGACGCCGATCACAGCCTTCTTCACCGCATTCGGCGCATATTCGGCAACCCTCAGCCCGGCGCGCGCCGGCACCAGCATGGCGATGCCACGCGCCTGGCCGAGCTTCAGCGTGGCGGAGGCATCCTTGTTGACGAAGGTCGCCTCCACCGCCGCTTCTTCCGGCTTGTGTCCATGGACGATGTCGGCCAGCCCGTCATGCAGCTGGCAGAGGCGGGAGGCAAGGTCGGCCTTGTCGTCCGAACGCACGGTTCCTGCATTGACGAAACGCAGGGAATTGCCCTGCGCGTCGATGATGGCCCAGCCCGTGCGGCGCAGGCCGGGGTCGATGCCGATGATGCGAATCGCCATGTTCATGGCACCAACATAGCTGCGCGCAGGCCCATTGCCACGCGGCGACTGCATAAGGACCATCAACTCTCAAGCAATAGGCATATGAGGAACAGAAGGCTGCCTGAACTCGACACCAGTTTCGCGCTTCTCGCCCTCACGATAACGCTTGCGGGCGTGGTGCGCGGCCTGTCGGGCTTCGGTTCCGGATTGATCATCGCGCCGGTGGCCGCCGCGCTCTATGATCCCGTCACGGCAGTCGCCATGCTGGTCGTTATCGATTCCCTGCCCACCCTTCCCGTCACCCTTCCGGTGGTGAAGCTCGCACGCTGGCGCGAAGTGCTGCCTGTCCTTGCGGGCATGGCGCTGCTCGTCCCGCTTGGCGTCTACATATTGAAGCACACCGACACGATGATCCTGCGCTGGATCATCTGCATCGCCATCCTGACCTGCGTCGCGATCCTGTGGAGCGGCTGGCGGTATCGCGGATCGCGGGGCCTGCCCGTTTCTATCGCAGTCGGCGGTCTATCCGGCCTGTTGTCCGGCATTGCGGCCCTGCCCGGCCCGCCCGTCGTCATCTACTGGATGGCTTCGAACCTGCCGACCGCGATCATCCGCGCAAACCTCCTGACGCTGTTTCTGTTCAGCGAGGTCTTTTCCGCCGCGAACCTGTGGGCTGCCGGCCTCTTCAACCGGGAGCGCCTGCTCCTGGGCCTGGTCCTGACGCCGCTTTATGCTCTCAGCGTCTATCTGGGAGGGAAACTCTACGGCGCGGCCAGCGATGCGGCATACCGGCGCCTGGCGCTGACACTGGTTGCCGCCGCCGCGCTTCTGGCGCTTCCCGCCACCGATGCGCTTCTCGGCATGTTCTTCCGGACGACCGGAAATGCGCCCTGATTCCCCGCCGGAAGCGGCAGGAATCCAGATCAGGCAAGCCGTCAGCGATGACCGAACGCCGTCTTCAGAAGCGTGATCTGGTCAAAGACGGGATTGGAGCTGCCGAAATCCATCTCGGCCTCTTCACCACCCTCGGGCCCGTAGATTTCCTCGTCCATCCGCCGCACGAGGTCCTGCAGGCGCAGGGAACGCACGACGAGGTCGCGAAACGCTTCCGGCAGGTCGAACCAGCCATCGGCCTCGTCCTGCGGGGACGATGTATCGAGCCGCACTTTCGACTTTTCCGCAGCAACCTGCTCACGCGTCATCTCGCCGGCATTGGCCGCGCGCTGCAGGAGAAGCCATGAAGCAAGCTGCATGAGCCGCGTGGTGAGGCGCATGGATTCAGCGGCATAGAGGTTGGCGGCCAACCGCGACAGCCGCTTGGCCGCAGCGCGGCCATCACCGTCGAGATACTCGGCGGCCTCCTCCACAAGCCCCATGCCCTGATTATAGAGCGGCTTGAAGGAATCGGAGAAAACGCGATGTTCAGCTAGCTTGATCATCGTTACAGGCCCGCCCCTGCCCTCAATCATTGTTCTTACGCCCCACTGATACTCACTTTCCGGTCGCCGAATCCGAGCCGGATTTCAACCATAACGCTCGAGGCGTCACAATTATGTCCGCCCGGCGGCAAGATGCTCTTCCGGCGAACGCGTGGCAAGCTCATCCTTAACAAAAGGTTAACATCGCAAACAGAACCAAAAAAAGAGCCGCGAAGGCGGCTCTCAGGAGTTTAAACAGGGAGGCGTCAAACAGAATGGCTCCAGCCACTCGGTAAGAATCCAGATCACTGGATGAACACAGTAAACGCCTGTAAAGCTTAATAATGGGTTAACGGCACCGCCGAATATCGCTTCAAATCAACTTCAACATGTTTTCGTTCGGGCTGATTCGCGTCCGGGCGATTGCCCGCGCCATTGCTCGAATGCGCAAAAAACAAGGAGATGGAGCGCGGCAGCGTTTCCGTTAAACGGTGAACCGATCTAAAGTGACTTCACAAGATCCCGCAGCCGGAACTTCTGGATCTTGCCGGTCGACGTCCTTGGAATCTCGGAGAAGATCACGCTCTTCGGGCATTTGAAATGGGCCAGCAGAGAACGGCAATGGGCGATGATCTCCTCTTCGGTTGCCTGCCTGCCCTCCTTCAGTTCCACGAAAGCGATCGGCGTTTCGCCCCATCTTTCATCGCTCCTGGCCACCACCCCGCATGCCGCAACGGCGGGATGCTTGTAGAGAGCATCTTCCACCTCGATAGAGGAGATGTTCTCGCCACCAGAGATGATGATGTCCTTCGAACGGTCCTTGAGCTGGATATAACCGTCGGGATGCATCACCCCGAGATCGCCGGAATGGAACCACCCGCCGGCAAAGGACTCATCCGTAGCCGCCTTGTTCTTGAGGTAACCCTTCATCACGATGTTGCCGCGGAACATGACTTCGCCGATTGTCTCGCCGTCGCGCGGCGTTTCCATCATCGTCTCGGGATCCATCACCGTCAGGTCGTCGAGCGCCGCGTAGCGCACGCCCTGGCGCGCCTTGCGGGAAGCGCGGCCGGCATCGTCCAGCGCGTCCCATTCCGCCTTCCATTCATTGACGACGGCAGGGCCGTACGTTTCCGTCAACCCATAGAGATGCGTGACCACGAAGCCGGCTTGCGCCATGCCCGACAGAACCGTTTCCGGCGGCGGGGCGGCAGCAGTGTTGAAGGTCACCGTCTGCGTGAAAGCGCGTTTCTGGTCGTCGGGAGCATTCAGAAGGGTCGACATGACGATCGGCGCGCCGCACAGATGCGTGACACCATGATCGGCAATGGCGTCGTACATCGCCTTTGCGCGCACCCAGCGCAGACACACATGCGTCCCCCCGGTCAGGGAAAGCGTCCAGGGGAAGCACCAGCCATTGCAGTGGAACATGGGCAATGTCCACAGATAGACGGCGCCCGATCCAAGCGCGGCATGCACCGTATTCGCATAGGCCATCAGCGCCGCGCCGCGGTGATGATAGACCACACCCTTCGGATTGCCCGTTGTGCCGGATGTATAGTTGAGGGCGATGGCGTCCCATTCGTCATCGGGCAGCGACCATGCGAACGCCGCATCGCCCGAGGCGACGAACGCCTCGTAATCGATGCCGCCGATACGCTCGCCCTTGGGATGCGGCGCATCCTCTGCATATTCCGGGTCGTCATAGTCGATCACGAGCGGCTTGACGCTTGCAAGCTCAAGCGCTTCCTTCATCACGCTGGAGAACTCGCGGTCGACGATCACCACCTTGCTTTCCGCATGGTCGAGTTGGAAAGCGATGATCGGCGCATCAAGGCGCGTGTTGAGCGAATGCAGGACCCCCTTGGTCATGGGCACGCCATGGTGGGCTTCCAGCATGGGAGGGGTGTTCGACAGCATCACGGTCACGGTATCGCCCTTGCCGATGCCATGGGCGGAAAGGGCGGAGGCGAGCTTGATCGAGCGTTCCCAGAACGTGGCATAGTTCACCCTGGCATTGCCGTGGATGATCGCGGTGCGCTCGGGAAAAACCTTGGCCGCACGCTCCAGAAGCGCCAGCGGCGTCAAGGCCTGATAGTTCGCGGGATTCTTGTTGAGATCCCGTTCATAAATATTTTCGGACACGAAAAACCTCCCGCAGTTTGCGCTTATTAAGCACAAGGTCCCAAACCCGTCACCACCCCATAAGGTCTGATGCTCCGTCGTGGATCAGCTTCAGGGAAACGATGAGCACCATGACATACATGAAGGGGTAGAAAAGCTCGGGGCGCATGCGCTTCACCCCCCAGACCCCCAGAAGCGTCGCCAGCATGGCGACAGGCACCAGCATGGCCGAAGCCATGAGGTTCGTGCGGTCGAACTGTCCGAGCGCGAAATACGGTATGAGCTTCACCAGATTGACCACGGCAAAAAACACAACGCTGGTGCCGGTATAGATCTTCGGATCCTGCCGGAGCGGCAGCGCGTAGACCTGGTAGGGAGGACCGCCCGCATGCGCGACGAAGCTGGTAAAGCCAGCGGTCGCGCCCCAGAACAGCCCCCGCGGCACACTGTGGCGCGCCGTCCGCTCGCGCCCTCCGAGTTTTTCGAACAGCCAGCGCAGGAAGAAGGCCAGCGCCACAAGGCCGACGAGAATGCGCACATGCCCCTCCGTGACAACGGTGGCCGTTGCCCATCCTATGGCTATGCCAATCACCGCGCCCGGCAGAAGAATGGCAAGCGTCCGCCGGTCATAGAAGCCGCGCCAGGCCCACAGCGACACCATGTCCATGACGATGAGAATCGGCAAAAGGATCGCGGCAGCCTGCACCGGTGGTACCGCCAGCGTCATCAGCGGGACGCCGAGCAACGCCATGGCGCCGCCGAAACCGCCTTTCGACAGGCCGACGAGAAGCACCGCCGGAATGGCGGCCATATAGAATGCGGAATTTGAAAGAAGCTCTGTCATGAATATCGGCTGGCTGGTCGCAAAGGCATAGAGCATCCATTCAGCCCAGGGAAGGGCTGGCGCCCATATCCGCCTTCACCAGTTCCCCAATCCCTAAAGCATGAGCAGAGCGTCATCCGTTTTCCATGTTTGGGCGATTCTCCTTGTCCCACGCCCCGTGGTTCGTCTATGCCCCATTCCAACCAAAATGACCGGCCAGAACGGGCCGGTCCGCCAGCAGGTGTCTTCGGATAGCCCGTCCGCTGGGGAATCAGGAGTTTGAGACCATGCAGAACCGCTGCCGCCTCGTATTGATCGCCCCGCCGCCCGAGCGCGCCGCCAATGACGACAGCCATGTCGAGGCCGCGCTTGCCGCAGGCGACGTCGCCTCCCTGATCATCCCCGACTATGGGCAGGACGAGGTAAGCTTCCAGGCGCGTGCCGAGCGGTTGACCCCCATTGCACAGGCTCACGGCATTGCCGTCATGATCGCCGGCCCTGCCCGCATCGCCACCCGCGCGAAGGCCGATGGCATTCATGTCGAGGGTTCCCTGCAAAATCTTGCTGAAACGGCCGAGAAATACCACGACCGCATGATGATCGGCACGGGCAGCATCAAGACGCGCGACGAGGCGCTCGAACGTGGTGAGGTCCAGCCTGACTACGTGTTTTTTGGCCGCTTCGGCTACGACAACAAGCCGGAGCCGCACCCGCGCAACCTCACCCTCGCCACATGGTGGTCGGAGATGGTCCAGGTGCCCTGCATCGTGCTCGGTGGCAACGAACTTTCCTCGGTGGAAGCGGTGGCCCGCACCGGGGCCGATTTCGTGGCTCTGGGATCCGCTGTCTTTTCCGACGAGACGGATCCGGCCCGCGCTGTCGCTGAAGCCAATGCCCTTCTCGATCAAACGGTGCCGCACTTCAAGGGAGTGTAGGGATGTCTGGACGCAAGACAGCGGCCTGCCTGATCGCCGCGTCCCTTATTGCAGGACTGGGAAACTCGTTTGCCGCCGCACCCGATGCGGCGGAACAATCCGGGCCGCCCCAGCGCACGGACCGTCTTGAGCCGCCGGGCGACCGTCCCTTGAATAGCCCCACCATCGACCGGGTCGACCCCAGCCGCTTCGGCACGCTGCCCGACGCCGCCTATGGCGCATTTCAGCGGGGCTACTACATCACTGCCCACAATCTGGCGCTTCCGCGCGCCGAAAATGGCGATGCCGCCGCCCAGACGTTGATCGCCGAGATTTACGCGCGTGGCCTCGGCATGCCGCGCAACGCGCGAAAAGCCGCCGAATGGTATGCCAAGGCAGCCGGGCAAGGCGTGCCCGAAGCCCAGTTCCAATACGCGCTGATGCTCCTCGACGGCAACTTCGTGTCCAAGGATACCAACCGCGCTTATGAGCTGATGCAGGTCGCAGCAGACAATGGCAACCGGCTTGCCCAGTTCAACGTGGCGCAGATGATCCTCGACAAGCATCCCGGTTTCGAGAACCAGAAACGCGCCGTTGCCTATTATCAGAGCGCGGCCGATGCCGGCCTCGCCGACGCGCAATATGCGATGTCCCAGGTCTATGCGAGCGGTTTCGGCGGCCGCAAGGCCGATGAAAAGGAAGCACGCCGCTGGCTTCTCCTGGCCGCCCGGCAGGGCTTCGACACCGCACAGCTCGATCTCGGCACCTGGATGGTCGAGGGCCGCGGAGGCGAGCGCAACCCGAAAGAGGGCTTCGCCTGGCTCAAACGCGCGGCCGAAAGTGGAAATGTCGCTGCGCAGAACCGGTTGGCGAAGCTCTATCGCGCGGGTATCGGGACGGAAGGCGATGTACAGGAAGCTGCCGCCTGGTACATCTCCGCCCGCCGCGCCGGCCTCATCGATCCGCAGATGGAGGACTTCCTTGCCGGCCTCACGGCGGAAGAAATGAAGGAAGCGATACAGCGCGCCAACCGGTTGCGCTGACTTTTTCGAAGATCATCTTTGGCCCACCGGCTTGCCTTGGCAGGCGTTTTATGGTCTTGGAAGCGCCAAATTGCGCGCTTCGACGCGCCAAAGACCCGCAGGACGTCTCATCATGAAAATCAACGGCAATGAAATCCGCCCCGGCAACGTCATTGAACACAATGGCGGCCTCTGGGTGGCGGTCAAGACCAACGCGGTGAAGCCCGGCAAGGGCGGCGCCTACAATCAGGTCGAACTGAAGAACCTGATCGACGGCACCAAGCTCAACGAGCGTTTCCGCGCCGCCGAGACGGTCGAGAAGGTGCGTCTCGAACAGAAGGACTTCACGTTCCTCTACGAGCAGGAAGAAGCCCTGGTGTTCATGGATTCGGAGACCTACGAGCAGCTTGAGCTGCAGAAGGATTTCGTCGGCGACCGCGCCGCCTTCCTTCAGGACGGCATGACCGTCACCGTCGAACTCTACGAGGAAAAGCCGATCGGCATCTCCCTGCCGGATCAGGTAACCCTCCAGGTGGTGGAAGCCGACCCGGTGGTGAAGGGCCAGACGGCAGCCTCTTCCTACAAGCCCGCAGTGATGGAAAATGGCGTGCGCGTGATGGTTCCGCCCTTCATTCAGTCGGGCGAGAGGATCGTGGTCGACACGAACGAAATCACCTATCTGCGCCGCGGCGAATAACCCCCGGCGCAATCAACCGAATTTCCGCAGGCAAGCATAAAGACGAAGGCTGAAATCACATGGCCCGTTCGGCGATCATCAATGTCATGGTTCAGGCCGCGATGAAGGCGGGCCGCTCGCTTGCCCGCGATTTCGGCGAAGTGCAGAACCTGCAGGTCTCCCTCAAGGGCCCGGGCGACTATGTCAGCCAGGCCGACCGCAAGGCCGAGGAGATCATTCACACCGAACTGTCCCGCGCACGCCCCGGCTATTCCTTCCTGATGGAGGAAGGCGGCACCATCGAGGGCGACGACCCGCAACACCGCTGGATCATCGACCCGCTGGACGGCACCACGAACTTCCTGCATGGCATCCCGATCTTCTCGATCTCCATCGCGCTGGAGCGCCAGGGGCAGATCGTGGCCGGCGTCATCTACAATCCGGCCATGGACGAGCTCTACACCGCCGAGCGCGGCGGCGGCGCCTTCCTGAACGATCGCCGCCTGCGCGTTGCGGCCCGTACCAAGCTCTCCGACTGCGTGATCGGCACTGGCATCCCCCATCTCGGTCGCGGCCATCATGGCGTGTCCCTGCTCGATCTGCGCAACGTCATGGCCGAGACGGCCGGCATTCGCCGTCTGGGTTCGGCGGCCCTCGATCTGGCTTACGTTGCCGCCGGGCGCATGGACGGCTTCTGGGAGGATTCGCTTTCTCCCTGGGATATCGCCGCCGGCATCATCATGGTGCGCGAGGCAGGTGGTTTCATCTCCGACAAGGATGGCGGCCAGACCATGTTCGATACGGGCAGGATTGTTGCCGGCAACGAACTGGTCCACCGCGCGCTCATAAAGACGCTCGCCCAGCCGGCCCGCTAGGGTCCGCCCTCTGAATATCCGTTTGAGGTCTCTGCACCGTCCCATGGCGGCTTTCGATGCCGCTATGGGCAGCTATGTCATTGTCGCCGAAATCGGGAAGCGCCTGCCCCGCCAGAACAGTCTCTATTTCGCGGACCGGGCGAGCTTTTCCTGTGGCGCAACGAGCCGGGAGCGCATGCTGGTGCTGATCGACGTCGACATTCCGCTCGAAAACGTCGTTCCCCCCGCCTGAGAAGGTGTCACACATCCACCATTGCTTATGCCCGGCTAAGCACCTGCGTGCGGTCACTTTCAATTTCGTCATATTTGCGATTACAGTCTGCGCTATCGGAATCATGGTTGATTGAGCGTCGCAAAGGACTCGAGGAGCGGATGGCCTTGCTGAAATCGCGGGAGGATGACGGATTTTCCGGAGGGATCGACTACGATCCCCATACATTGTCCAGTCCTCAGGTTTTCCTGTATTCGATGCTGATCTTCCTGGCGATATCCGGCTTTGTCGCCGCGATCCTGTTTCGCCAGGTCTCTTCGGCTTTCCAGACGAACCCCGGCCTGAACGGGCTTATCCTCGGCGTGCTGCTGATAGGCATATTGCTGGCCTTTCAGCAGGTGATCCGGCTTTTCAAGGAAGTGCGCTGGGTCAATTCCTTCCGCGCCGGCGGGGATGCCTCGGACCCGGTGTTACTTGCCCCCATGAAGGCGCTGCTCAGCCGTTCGTCCTCGGTGGCCCTGTCCACCAGTTCCATGCGCTCGATCCTGGATTCGATCGCCACGCGCCTGGATGAAAGCCGCGACATCTCGCGCTACCTGATCGGCCTTTTGGTTTTCCTCGGCCTTCTCGGCACCTTCTGGGGTCTGTTGCAGACCATCGGTTCCATCGGCGATACGATCCAGTCCCTCGACCCGGCCTCCGGGAACGCAAACGATGTTCTGGGCGCATTGAAGAGCGGCTTGTCCGCGCCGCTCGATGGCATGGGCACGGCGTTTTCGTCCTCGCTGTTCGGCCTTTCCGGCTCGCTGATCCTGGGCTTCCTCGACCTGCAGGCCGGCCGCGCCCAGAACCGCTTCTATACCGAACTTGAAAACTGGCTTTCCTCCGTCACAGACTTGGGTTCCGACATCGTCGAGGGCCGCGGCAACACGTCCGAGCAGTTGCAGGCGCTGGCCGAAAAGCTGCGCACGGTGCAGGAGGGCAGCGCCACCAACCCGCGCCTCGCCGCCTCCATGGCCAATCTTGCAGAAGGCATTTCCGGCTTGGTCAAGAACATGCGCCAGGAACAGCAGATGATGCGCGACTGGGTGGAATCCCAGGCCGAGGAGCAAAAGGCCCTGCGCACCACTCTGGAGAAGATAGCGACCTCCCTGAAACGGCGGGACAGCTGACGTGGCGCTCGCCCGAGGACGCCGCAGCGACCGTCGCGTCGATTACTGGCCGGGCTTCGTGGATGCCCTGGCGACGCTTCTGCTCGCCATCATGTTCCTGCTCTCGGTCTTCGTGCTCGCACAGTATTTCCTGAGCCAGGAAATCAGCGGCAAGGATGCCGTGCTCGACCGGCTGAACGCGCAGATCAACGAGCTGACACAGCTTCTGGCGCTGGAACAGGCGAATTCCCAGGACACGGAAGACGCTCTGGCCAGCCTCCGCGCTTCCCTTGCCGATGCCGAGGCAGAGAAGTCCCGCCTCCAGCAGCTTCTCGAGAGCGGCAGCGGCCAGAGCGAGGAAGCCGCCGTGCGCATCGGCGAATTGAGCGGCGCGCTGGAGAGTGAACGACAGATCAGCCAGCGCGCGCTGTCGCAGGTCGAACTGCTGAACCAGCAGATTTCAGCGCTCCGCAAGCAGATCGGCGCGTTGGAGGCAGCACTTGAAGCTTCCGAGAAGCGCGACCGCGAATCCAACACCAAGATCGCGGATCTGGGTCGCCGACTGAATGTTGCTCTTGCCCAGCGCGTTCAGGAGTTGAACCGCTACCGCTCGGATTTCTTCGGCCGACTGCGCGAAATCCTCTCCGACCGCGAGAACATCCGCATCGTGGGCGATCGTTTCGTCTTCCAGTCCGAAGTGCTCTTCTCCTCAGGCGCGACCGAGATCAATCCGAATGGCGAGGCCGAGATGAAGAAACTCGCCGAGGCCATCCTCGAACTGCAGAAGGAAATCCCCCCGGAGATCAACTGGGTGCTGCGCGTGGACGGCCACACGGACGACGTGCCGCTTTCAGGCACCGGCCGCTTCCGCGACAACTGGGAGCTCTCCACCGCCCGCGCGACGGCCGTGGTGAAATTCCTGATCCAGAACGGCGTACCGGCCAATCGCCTGGTCGCCGCCGGGTTCGGCGAATACCAGCCGCTCGACACGGCCAGCACGCCGGAAGCGCGCGCCCGCAACCGCCGTATCGAGCTCAAGCTCACCGAACGCTGAGCTGACATCCTTCTGCGCGGTCGGACATCGTTCGTTTCCGGCCGACTGCTCCCTTTCAAGTGAGGTATCCGCATGTCTTTCAGGAAGCTCGACGAACTTTGTCACCGGCTGCAGGCCTTCGACCACGCGCTCGCCATTCTCGGCGCCGACGAGGCCACCCATATGGCGCCGGGCGGTGGTGAGGCGCGGGCGGAAGCCATGTCCACGCTCGCCGGCATGGCGCATCGCCAGTCGAGCGCGCCGGAGATCGGCGACTGGATCGAGGCCGCCGAGGCGGAAGACCTGAACGCTGAGGAAAAGGCAGCCGTGGCGGAATTCCGACGCCACTACACCAACCTGACCTGTCTTCCGTCCGACTTCGTGGAGCGCCAGACACGAACCCGCATGCGCTCCGAACAGCTGTGGCGCGAAATGCGCGAGCGCGGCGACTGGGCTGGCTTCCTGCCGGCGCTGGAAGGCGTGATCGACCTTGCCCGCGAGGAAGCCCATATGCGTGCCGAAGCGCTGGGCCTTGCCCCCTATGACGCACTCATGGAGCAATACGACCCCGGCAATCGGGCCGCTGAGATCACACCGGTGTTCGGTGAATTGAAGACCTTCCTCGTCGATTTCGTGCCGCGGGCCCTGGAAGTGCAGGCGCGCCGTCTCAAGCAGCATCCGCTGCGGCCGCTTTCCGGCTCCTATCCCATCGAGCGGCAGCGCGAACTGGGGCTGGCGATGATGGCGGCCGTCGGATTTGACCTGACGCGCGGCAGTCTTTCAGTCTCGCACCATCCCTTCTGCGGCGGCGTGCCGACGGATGTCCGCATCACCACCCGCTACAAGACCGGCGAATTCCTGTCCTCGCTGATGGGCATTCTGCATGAAACGGGCCACGCCCTCTACGAGCAGAACCTCCCCGCCCGGTGGGCGCATTGGCCCCTGGGCAAGGCGCGCGGCATGGCGATCCACGAGAGCCAGAGCCTGTTCGTTGAAAAGCAGATCGGCCGCAACCCCGCGTTCTGGGAATGGGCCCTGCCGGTGGTCGAGAAGCATCTCGGCGAAAAATGGTCGAAGGACGAGATCCTCGCCCATGTCCACTACGTCGAGCCTGGCCTGATCCGCGTCGATGCGGATGAGGTAACCTACCCCCTCCACGTCATCCTGCGGTTCGAGCTGGAACAGGAGTTGATTTCCGGCACGCTGGAAGCCCGCGACCTGCCGGAAGCCTGGGACGCCCGGATGCGGGCCTATCTCGGTCTTTCAACCATCGACGTGCCGCAGGACGGCCCGATGCAGGATGTGCACTGGCCTTCCGCCGCTTTCGGCTATTTCCCATCCTACACGCTCGGCGCCATGATCGCCGCCCAGCAATGGGCCGCCATCGAAAAGGACATGCCCGATGTGAACGCGCAGATCGCCGCTGGCGATTTCGAGGCGGTCAATGCCTGGCGGCGCGACCGCATCTGGTCGCAGGGCTCACGCTGGTCCACACCGGAACTGATTGAGCGGGCAACGGGCGAGCCGCTCAATGAGTCTCATTTCCTTCGCCACCTGGAAGCGCGCTACGGCGCATAGCTGCGACTACAGCGAAGCCTGGAAGCCCGAACCCCGGCAGCTATTCCGCCGCGTCCCCGAAGGCATTCGCGCCTGCCTCGAACTGGAGGCTGGCGAGCTTGGCATAGACGCCGCCACGTGCCACAAGCTCGGCGTGGGTGCCCGCTTCCACGATACGCCCCTCGTCGAGCACGAGAATGCGGTCGGCCTTGAGCACGGTGGCCAGCCGGTGGGCGATGACCAGCGTCGTTCGCCCCTTCATCAAATGCTCAAGTGCTTTCTGCACCAGCGTCTCGCTTTGGGAATCGAGCGCCGATGTGGCCTCGTCCAGAAGCAGGACCGGCGCATCGCGCAATATGGCGCGCGCGATCGCAACGCGCTGCCTCTGGCCGCCCGAAAGCGTGACACCGCGCTCGCCGACCGGCGTGTCATACCCGTTCGCAAGCTCGCTGATGAAATCATGGGCAAGCGCCGCTTTCGCAGCGGCCTCGATCTCGGCGCGCGAAGCTTCCGGCCGCCCGAAGGCGATGTTCTCGGCGGCGCTCGCCGCGAAAATCGTCACATCCTGCGGCACGATCGCCATGCGCGAGCGAAGCGCATGCGGATCGGCCGAACGCACATCGACGCCGTCCAGCAGGACATGCCCGCCATCGACATCGTAATAGCGCAGCAGCAGCGAGAAAATGGTGCTCTTGCCCGCTCCCGAGGGGCCGACAATGGCAATGGTCTCCCCCGGCTCCACCGCAAAGGACAACCCGTGCAGGGCCGAACGGTCGGGCCGGCTCGGATAGGCGAAGGAAACCTCCTCGAAGGAAACCGCCCCGCGCGGCGGCTGCGGCAAGGCCACGGGATTTGCCGGCGCCACGATGGCCGGCTCTTCCGCCAGAAGTTCGCTCATGCGCTCCGCGGCGCCTGCAGCCTGCGAGAGCTCGCCCCACACTTCCGAGAGAGCGCCCAGCGCCCCGGCCGCCAGCACGGAATAAAGCAGGAATTGACCAAGCGTTCCGGGCGTCATGGCGCCCGAGAGCACATCGCGTGAGCCGAACCAGAGAACCGCGACAACCGACGAAAACGTCATGAAGATGGCGAAGAAAGTGAGGAAGGATCGCGCGAAGATCGACGAACGCGCCGCCGTGAAGGCCGTCTCGATGGCATTCGAAAACTTTCCGCGCACGGCTTTCTCGCCGGTGAATGCCTGGAGCGTGCGCACCGCGCCGATCTGTTCGCTGGCATAGGCCGTCGCCGCGGCAAGTGTGTCCTGCGCAAAGCGTGAACGCCGGCGCACCGAGCGGCCGAAGGCCACGAGCGGGAACACGATCACCGGAATGGCCAGCACCACCAGCAGAGAGAGGCGCGGGCTGGTGACCACCATCATTCCGACAGCGCCGAGCCCCATGATGAGATTGCGCAGCGCCACGGACGCCGTCGCGCCGACCGCCGATTTCACCTGAGTCGCATCCGCCGATAGGCGCGAAACGATCTCGCCTGACTGGACGCTGTCGAAGAAGCCCGGCGAAAGCCGCGTCACATGATCAAACACATCGCGGCGCAGGTCCGCCACCACTCGCTCGCCCAGCGTGATGACAAAGAAATACCGCCCTGCCGAGGCCAGCGCGAGCACGGCGGCCACCACCACCAGCATGGAAAAATAATTGGCGATGAAGATGGAGTCCTGCTCGGAAAAACCATGGTCGATCATGCGACGCACCGCCAGTGGCAGCGTGAGCGTGGCAAGGGCGGCCAGGACAAGAAAGAACACGGCTCCGGCCATCAGGCCCGGATAACGTCCGATATAGGGGAAAAGGCGCCTCAGCGGCTGCAGGGAGCGCCTCTTGACCGCCGTCGCCCTTGCCCCGGTATCCGTGTCGGTACCCGCCATCCGCCCATTCCCTTCAGTCATCGCAATGCCGCGATGGACAAATTGTGCACCGCTCAAGCCTTGTCTTGGCGAAACGCCTGATGTATAGGCTCGCCAACCTCTGCGAAGCCGTAGCCTTCCTTGGCCGCGGCTTCAAGTTTTGAAGATGGGTGCAATTGCCGCAAGAGCGGACGAATTGAAACCCGCCAACCAAGTTCAGGACAGACCGATGAAAGCCGAAATTCATCCCGACTATCACATGATCAAAGTCGTCATGACCGACGGCACCGAGTATGAGACCCGCTCCACCTGGGGCAAGGAAGGCGACACGTTGCAGCTCGACATCGACCCGTCCTCGCACCCTGCCTGGACCGGTGGCCAGCAGTCGCTGGTTGATCGTGGCGGCCGCGTCTCCAAGTTCAAGCAGCGCTATCAGGGCCTGGGCATCTAAGGCTTCACGGCGCCTCGGGCGGCCTCCCCGCCCATCCCCTGCCCGTATTGGCAGGGCGCCGGAAAAGATCGATAAAAAACCCGCCTATTCCGGCGGGTTTTTTGTTTCGGCCCTGTCGACATGGCCCAGGTCCAGATCGGGGTCAATCAGATCGCGCACGCGCTTTTTCAGCGTCCCGGCATCGGGAAATCCGCCGTCGCGCTTGCGCTCCCATATCAGAACGCCATTGCAGGTGATTTCGAAGATACCACCCGTACCGGGCCTGAGCGCCACTTCGCCCAGTTCGGTCGAAAAGGTGGAGAGCAGCTCCTGCGCGAGCCATGCAGACCGCAGGAGCCATTGGCATTGCGTGCAATAGGTGATTGCAACGCGATGACCGCTCACCGTGCTCAGGCCGCGCTGAGCTTGGCGAGCGTGGCGTCGTCCACCTCGAAATTGGCATAGACGTTCTGCACGTCGTCATCGTCTTCAAGCGTGGCGACCAGCTTGAGAATCGACTGCGCGCGCTCCTCGTCCACCGGTGTGCCCGTCTGCGGACGCCAGATCGCCTTCACCGATTCCGCCTCGCCGAGCGCCGCTTCCAGCGCCGACGTCACCTCACCGATATCCTCGAAACCACAGATGATGACATGGCCGTTCTCGTCGGACAGCACATCCTCCGCGCCTGCCTCAATGGCCGCTTCCATCACCTTGTCGGCATCGCCGACACTCGCCGGGTAGACGATCTCTCCCACCCGGTCGAACATGAAGGACACGGAGCCCGTCTCGCCGAGCGAGCCGCCAGCCTTGGTGAAGGCGGCGCGAATATTGGAGGCAGAGCGATTGCGGTTGTCGGTCAGCGCCTCGACGATAACCGCCACGCCACCGGGACCATAACCCTCGTAGCGCACTTCCTCGTAGTTTTCGGAATCGCCGCCAGCCGCCTTCTTGATGGCGCGCTCGATATTGTCCTTCGGCATGGACTGGGCCTTGGCGTTCTGGATCGCCAGACGCAGGCGCGGGTTCATCGCGGGATCAGGCAGGCCGGTCTTGGCGGCAACGGTGATTTCACGCGCCAGCTTGGAAAACATCTTCGAGCGGACGGCATCCTGCCGGCCCTTGCGGTGCATGATGTTCTTGAATTGGGAATGACCGGCCATGGGGCTCCTTCTCACGGTCTTTTGAAAACATCGGGATTGTGGCGCCTTATAGTGAAATTGGCCGCAAACGTCCAGAACCGCGCACCATCGCGCTGCAAGGAAGCCGAAGCGGCAGAACGCGAGACCTGAAGCCACAACCAACGCCACGGGAGATGCCTGCCATGAATGCCCGCATGAACGCACTCCGCATGACCGCCTTTCTGTTATGGATCATCATCGCCATCCCGCTTGCCGCCTCGCTTGCAGCAGCACAGGTGTCGGACCAGGCCCGGCAACGCCCAAGCACCTGCCTCGCCGTCGCGCAGGCCCTTCCCGATGTGATTTACACGTCTTTCACGATGCCCGTGGCGGGACGGGGCGATCCGGTCACGATCACCTATGCGGGCCATTCCACCTATGTGATCCGCACGCCTGCCGGCGTCACCATCGCCACGGACTATTCCGGCGTCTACGGAAATGACCCGCTGCCGCGCGTCGTCACGATGAACAAGGCCCATTCCACCCATTATTCAATGAATCCGGACCCGGCCATCGAGCATGTTCTTCCCGGCTGGGGCGAGAACAGCGAACCGGCCAGCCATTCAGTGATGGTGGACGATGTCTACATCCGCAACGTCACGACGGATATCAACCGCTACGGCCTTATGGAGCCCAACGCTAATTCCATCTTCATCTTCGAGGTCGCGGGGCTTTGCATCGGCCATCTGGGGCATTTGCACCACCGGCTGGAAGACGCCCATTACGCCGCGATAGGCCGCCTGGATGTGCTGATGGTGCCCATTGACGGCGGGCTGACCCTGTCCCTCGACGGCATGAGCGAAATCGCCCGCAGGCTGTCCTCGTCGATCATCCTGCCCATGCACCGCCATGCAACGCCGCTCAGCGAATTCACGAGCCGGATGGGCGCGGGTTTCGATCTGGATTTCCGCGACACGGCCGGCCTGTCGGTCTCCATCGACACGCTGCCCCGCCGCCCCACCATCGTGGTGCTGCGGGGCGTTTGAGCCCGATTCGTGAAACAAGCCCGCTTTATTTCAGCGTCTCTCCGGCAGCAAGCGCCCTGTCGCGCGCCCGCTTGCGCCGCGCCAGCATGTTCAGGCCTTCGACGAGAGCGGAAAAGCCCATGGCCGCGTAGATATAGCCCTTCGGCACGTGGAAGCCCATTCCATCGGCGATCAGCGTCATGCCGATCATCAGAAGGAAGGCGAGCGCCAGCATGACCACGGTGGGATTGGCCGCAATGAAGCGTGACAGCGGCTCGGCGGCGATCAGCATCACGGTGACCGCACTGATGACGGCGATGAACATGATGGCGATCTCGTCGGTCATGCCGACGGCGGTAATGATGGAATCGATGGAGAACACGAGGTCGAGCATCAGAATCTGAACGATCGCCGCGCCCACCGACATCGTCACCTTGCCCATCATGTTTTCCTTGCCGTCCACGGGATCGACCGAATGATGGATTTCCTTGGTTGCCTTCCAGACAAGGAACAGGCCGCCAGCGATAAGGATCAGGTCACGCCAGGAGAACCCGTGGCCGAACAGGGTGAAGACAGGCGCCGTGAGCTGCACGATGAAGGAGATGGTCGCCAGGAGCGCCAGCCGCAGAATGAGCGCGGCCCCAATGCCTATGCGCCGGGCCGAGGCCTGATTTTCAGGCGGCAGCTTGTTTGTCAGGATGGAAATGAAGATCAGGTTGTCGATACCGAGCACGATCTCCAGCACCACGAGCGTGATCAGGGCAACCCAGGCCTCCGGGCTGGAAACGAAGTCGAAATATCCGGCAAGCCATTCCATTGGAGCCCCCTCGATGGAAAATCCTCAACACCGCCCCAGCCAGCCCCATACGGACCGGCAAGGCGGACAGTTCCGCAGAAGTAGGAACAAGGTCCCGTCGCGTCAACGCCAGAAGGCGGGGACGGTTTCCTCTAGGCGCGGCCCCAGCCGCAACGGCGCGATTTTTTCGGCAAGACCGGTGCGGTCGGAAATCTCGACCGCCAGCCCGCAGATCGTTGCCGGCCCGTTGGCCGCCTCGAAGCGCCCCTTGGGCACCTTGGCGGTAAAACGGTTCAACGGCTCGTCCTTGTCCATACCGAGCGAGGAATTGTAGTCGCCGCACATGCCAGCATCGGAAAGATAGCCGGTGCCGCCATCGAGAATCTGATGATCAGCGGTCGGCTGGTGGGTATGCGTACCCACCACGACGCTTGCCCGCCCGTCCACGAAATGGCCGAAGCACATCTTCTCGGAGGTCGCCTCGGCGTGGAAATCGATGATCACCGCATCGGCCTGCTCGCCCAGGGGGCAGGCCGCCAGCACATCCTCCCCACAGGCGAAGGGATCGTCTAGCTCGGGATGCATGAAGACCCGGCCCATGATGTTTGAGACGAGCACACGGGCCCCGTTGCGCGCGATGTAGACGCCCGAGCCCCGGCCGGGCGTTCCCTTGGGAAAATTCGCCGGCCGCAGGAAACGCTCCTCGCGCGGCGCGAAAGTCAGAGCCTCGCGCTGGTCCCAGACGTGATTGCCCGTCGTCACCACATCTGCGCCCGCATCGAGCGTGTTGCGGAAAATCTCCTCGGTAATGCCGAACCCGCCTGCTGCGTTTTCGCCATTCACCACCACGAAATCGAGCCTGAAGTCGGAAATCAGCCCCGGAAGCTTGTCCCAGACCGCCGTCCTGCCGGACCGTCCCACCATATCGCCAAGAAACAGGAATCGCATGGGCTCTTCTATAAAGGCGGAGCGAGGCGACGCAAGCCGCTTTCGGTCAGGATTTCCGCAATTGCCATGTCATGATCCTCGTCAGGCACGCGCTCCACCTCCTGGCAATCGAAGGCGATACCGATCAGCCGCGGCTTGCGGCCCTGCTCGGCAAGCCGCGCTATGGCCCGGTCGTAATAGCCCGCGCCATAACCGATGCGATGGCCGCGCCCGTCGAAGGCCGCGAGCGGTACGAGCATCAGGTCGGGATCGAGCACGGCGGCCTCCGCGTCCGGCCCCTGGGTGCCGAAGCCCATGTCGACAAGCTGCGCGTCGCGCATGAACGCGCGGAAGACGATGGTGGTCTTGTCGAGGATCGCCGGCAGGCAGAGCCGCGCGCCCCGTTCGGCCAGCGCTTCCATGAGGGGGCGCACATCCATTTCGGAGCGCATCGGCCAGAAGCCGGCAACAACTGCGCCGGGGAGCGGCGCGAGCTTGTCCGCCCATCCTGCAAGCGTCTGCGCAGCCTGCGCGCGCCAGGCCGGATCGAGCGCATCGCGCCGCCCGAGCGCTTGCTCGCGGAGTTCCTTCTTGAGGGTTCGGGGAGTTGCGGAGCGAGGCGACATGCCTGCCAGACTAAAGCATTCGGCGGTCAGGGGGAAACACCCGATGTCCACTTAAATGGGGCAAAACAAGAAGATAACGCGTCCTCTATGCGCCCGAAAGGACGCATCGCGCTCCAAGTCACCTGCCCCCCAAAAGGCAAAGGTGGCGATCCACGGCGACCGATGGAATGTTGATCCCGGGAACCTACAATGTAGGTGGGCGCCGTGTGACCAAGCCCACGGGCCGGGTCAGGAACAGCTCCCTTAAGGATCAATAAGGCCCCGGGGATAAGTTTTCCTGTCGGGAAGCGCAGATCGCTGCAGCCAATATAGGGCTCGCCCTGCATCTGCGCCAGTGGCATGATGCCCTTGCACTCGCAATTTTCACCCCATAGTTTCGCTCTCGCATTCTGCGGTTGGATGGCAACAACGGGCACCCGCATAAATGCGGAAAAACAGGGAGATAGAACGGGGCAGCGTTTTCTTGAAACAATGAACCGATCGATTACGTTTTGACTTGAACAACCTCCTGGAAAGAGAACGCATGCGCTTTGAAGGCACGGCGGATTATGTCGCCGACAAGGATTTGATGGTGGCCGTCAACGCGGCAATCGCGCTGGAGCGCCCCCTTTTGGTGAAGGGGGAGCCCGGCACAGGCAAGACGGAGCTTGCCCGACAGGTGGCGGCAAGTCTCGGCCTCGATCTTATCGAATGGCACGTCAAATCCACGACGCGCGCGCAGCAAGGGCTTTATGAGTATGACGCCGTATCGCGCCTGCGCGACAGCCAGTTGGGCGACGAGCGTTTCAACGACATCGCGAACTATATCAAGCGCGGCAAGCTGTGGGATGCCTTTGCAGCCGGGCGCAAGAGCGTTCTCCTGATCGATGAGATCGACAAGGCCGACATCGAGTTCCCCAACGATCTCCTGCAGGAGCTCGATAAGATGGAGTTCTTCGTCTACGAGACCGGCGAAACGATCCGCGCCGTCAACCGGCCCATCGTCATCATCACCTCCAACAATGAGAAGGAGCTGCCCGACGCCTTCCTGCGCCGCTGCTTCTTCCACTACATCCGCTTTCCCGATGCTCAAACCCTGGCCCGCATCGTCGAGGTTCATTATCCGGGCATAAAGCAGAAGCTGGTTTCGGAAGCGCTGACGCAGTTCTACGAAATCCGTGAAATGGCGGGCCTGAAGAAGAAGCCCTCAACCTCCGAGGCGCTGGACTGGATAAGGCTCCTCGTCGCAGACGATGTCCAGCCTGAAGATTTGCGAACAGACGCGAAAAACGCCCTTCCCCGGCTCCACGGCGCATTGCTGAAGAACGAACAGGACGTGCACCTGTTCGAGAAACTCGCCTTCATGGCGCGACGCCAATAGATACAATGTTTGTATGAACAATAGTTATAGAATAATTACGCATTAATCCAATATTCATGTCGAAAATATTAAAAGGAGAATTCAATATATAGTTTTGGATGATTTTTATGAAATATATTTGTTTTTATGTTATTCCATTTCTTCTGATCACCGCTTGCACCGGCGTCGAGGGAGAAAGATATATAGGCGCTCCAGGTTCTGCGATGTGGCACGCAACGGCTTCACCAAGCACCGTGGCAGCCCATTATGGCAGACACTGCATCGCCTACGGGTTCAGACCAGGGTCCGAGGCGTTTGCCCGTTGCCTTCAGGACGAAACCTTGGCTAGCCGCAAACGGGCAGATAGCCGGATAAACGCCGACGCGAACAGGCAGGCATCTGACAACACCCGGATGCACAAACCCGTCGCCCCTGTCGCGACTTCTCCTCTCAACAGCAGAACAAGTTGCCGCAGCTACAAGGGTTCTCTCGCATCCCACACCTATTGCGACACATCCAACTGGTGAAGGCATCACGGACGCAGGCTTAAAGCCTCAAGCGCGGCTGGCCCTTGCAGCGGACGCCTCCCCCGGCAACAGTGAGATGACAGCAGGGGG
>SWCF01000873.1_pt1 | contig 80935 bp, 71 predicted proteins | sample 4690081 | NCBI WGS metagenome assembly SWCF01 (sample SAMN10267280, study PRJNA491770) | bioreactor metagenome | isolation source: DHS bioreactor inoculated with | place: Japan: off Shimokita Peninsula
TCTGAGCCAGGATCAAACTCTCATGTTTAGAGATTTGATATTGGCTTTATGGTCACGCTTGAATCGACGAGAACATTCACACCCGCCTGACCAGCATAACCAGCCAGACGATTGTAACTTTCTCTCGAAACGTGATCCGCCAAAGTCTCTTAAGACCCAATCCCCGAAGGAACCAGGCCCAGCAAGCCTCTGCCGCCCACGTTTCTCTTTCTTCTCAATATTCAATTGTCAAAGATCAGACGTCACAGACGCAACGTCAGGGCCCTCAGCGTTTCGGCTCCGGGCCCGGTCGAGTGTCGCTCACGCGGCTCTCTATGATTTCCCCAACAAGGCCGAACCTCAGCGCCGCCAGCGGCGTGCCGCCCTCGTTGGTGAGGCGTATATAGGCCGGACCCAGTTCGACTGTCAACGAGGAATTTGCAAGTTTTGTGAATTTCTTTGCCTACCCCGGAAACCACGTCCCTCATATGATGGCAAGGCATTGATTTATAAGCATTACAGGCTTTCATTCACAGGCTCGATTTTGCTTGAAAGCCTTCGTTTTCAGGGTTTTTCCAGAGCACGCCGGCAAAATTTCTGCCGGTCCTGTGACGGCGGGCCCGCGCGGTCGCCCACGGCTCCCCGATACCCGGCTGAAACACCTCTTAGCCGCGCCCAAAATCGGCTTTATTGAAGCTCGGCCAGCCGCCTTTCCAGAAATCGGCGCTCTGCCGACTGGCGTGCAAGGGCCAATGCGCGACGGTAGGCATTCTTCGCCTCGACGTCCCGACCCAGGCGGCGCAGCAGGTCGGCGCGGGCCGCATGGGCCAGGTGATAGGCGTCGAGACCACCGTCAGCCATCGCGGCATCAATGGCGGCGAGGCCCGTCTCCGGTCCATCGCGCATGCTGATCGCGGCGGCCCGGTTGAGCGCCACAACGGGAGATGGATCAACCAGTGCCAGTATATCGTAGAGCGAGACGACCTGCCGCCAGTCCGTCGTTTCGGTGCTGGCTGCCGCAGCATGTTCGCCGGCGATGGCCGCCTGCAGAAGATAGGGGCCGAGCCGCCCGGCCTCGAGCGCCTGGTTGATCAGCGCCCGCGCCTCATCGATCATGGCACGATCCCAGCGCGAACGGTCCTGTTCTTCCAGGAGAATGATGTCTCCCGCCGCATCGACCCGGCTTTCGCGCCGTGCTTCATGAAGGAGCATGAGCGCGAGAAGACCCTTCACCTCGGGGTCGTCCATAAGCCCTGCCATCAGCCAGCCAAGCCTGATTGCTTCCGCAGAGAGGTCTGCGCGCGTCAGTTCCGCCCCAGCCGTAGCCGCATAGCCTTCATTGAAGATGAGATAGATCACGCGAAGAACGCTCTCGATCCGCGCGGGCAGTTCGGCTGGAGCCGGGATTTCGAAGGGTATGGCCTCATCGCGGAGTTTCGCCTTGGCGCGCACGATCCGCTGCGCGATCGTCGGGGCGCGGGTGAGGTAGGCGCGGGCAATCTCCTCAGTCGTCAGCCCGCCCACCTCCCGCAGTGTCAGCGCGACGCGGGCGTCGGCTGGAAGATCCGGATGGCAACAGATGAAGATCAGCCGCAACTCGTCGTCGCGGATATGCTCGGGAATGGCCGGTTCCGATGCCGGATCGGCGAGCAACGCCAGCTGCGGCAGGGCGTTTGCAAGCCGCGCCTGTCGCCGCCAGCGATCCACGGTCTTGAAACGGCCGGTGGAGACCAGCCAGGAATAGGGATTGGCCGGCACACCCTCGCCTGGCCATCTCTTCGCCGCGGCGGCAAAGGCCTCTTGGAGCGCCTCTTCCGCCGCGTCGAAGCTGCCGAGCAGGCGAATGAGCGTGGCAAGCACGCGCCGCTTCTCATTGCGGTAAGCCGCTTCAAGGGCGGCGCGTGCCTCCACCTCGGTCACAGCTGCGGCGGCGGGCTCGAGAAGTCCACGAGCGGGCGGACTTCGATGGAACCGATCTTCGCCAGCGGATGGCCGCTGATGGCGCGCACGGCGTCGTTGAGGTCCGGTGCCTCCACGAGCACGATGCCGCCAAGCATGTCCCGCGTTTCCATGAAAGGACCGTCCACCGCCGACATCTTACCGTCACGAATCTGAACGGTCATGGCCGTCTCGGGCAGTTCCAGTGCCTCGCCCATGACGAAATGGCCCGTTTCCTTCAGCTTCTCGTCATAGCCGGCGCATTGGCCCAGTGCTGCATTCGCTTCCGGGCTGCCGCCGAAAAGCACCTTCGGATCGTAGTAGATAAGGCAGGCATAGCGCATGGTGTCTCTCCTTTGATGAGCGCTTCGAACGCCCATGGTCGTTTTCGTACGACCGGATTCGACACCACCATGCGAAATTTTTTGCGACCTGTCGAAACGAACCTCAATCCATCAGGCTCGGCAGTCCGGTTGCCAGAATGGGGAACGCGCAAACCAGAATAAGCACCGCAAACGGCGGGATGAGCCAGGGCAGGATCGCCCGGGCCAGCCGGTGGTAGGGCACATTGCCCACCTGCGCCACCACGAACAGCGCCATGCCCATGGGCGGGGTGAGGATCGAGATCATCAGGTTCAGCACCACGATGATGCCGAAATGGATCGGGTCGATGCCATAGCCCATTGCCACAGGCACGAGGATCGGCACCACGATCAGCAGGATCACCAGCGATTCGATGAAGCAGCCGAGCAGGAAGATCATCAGATTGACGGCGATGAGGAAGCTGAGCGGCCCATCGGTCAGCGTCAGGAAAAGCTGGGTTATCTGCTGCGGCGCCTGCTCGCGCGCGAGGATGAAGCCAAGCAGCCCCACGCCTGCGACGATCGTTGCGATGGAGGCGGAAGTGGTTGTCGTCTCGTAGATTGCATCCCAGAGCCGTTTCAGGGTCAGTTCGCGGTAGAAAACAAGATCGATCAGGCTGGCATAGAGCACGGTCACCGCCGCCGCTTCCGTGGGCGAGAACAGACCGCTGAAAATGCCGCCAACGATGACAAAAGGCGTGGCGAGCGCCGGGAACGACTTGACGAACAGCACGCCGACATTGCCCACGCCCTGCCATGCGTCACGCGGATAGTTACGCTGCCTGGCCAGCACATAGACCATGACCATGAGCGAAGCCGCGCACAGGACGCCGGGCACGATGCCGCCCAGAAACAGCCGCCCGATGGAGGTGTTCGATACCACGCCGTAGAGCACCATGGTGATGGATGGCGGCACCAGTGGGCCGATCATAGACGAGGCGGCGGTGACGGCTCCGGAGAAGTCGTCGTCATAGCCGGCCTCGCGCATCGATTCGATTTCCATCTTTCCAAGCCCGCCTGCATCGGCAAGCGCCGAGCCAGACATGCCGGAGAAGAAGAGCGAGGCGAGCACGTTCACATGGCCGAGCCCACCCGTGATGTGCCCCACCAGCGCACGCGCAAAACCGAAGAGGTGGCGGGTGATGCCTGCCGAGTTGAGGATTGCCGCCGCCAGGATGAAGAGCGGAACGGCGAGCAGCGGGAAGCTGTTCAGCCCATCCACCATGCGCTGCATGGCAAAGGAAATGCCCATGCCCGAATAATAGAAATAGCCCATCGATACGAAGATCATGGCCACACCGATGGGCACCCCCACCAGCACCATGCCGAGCCAGGCGGCTCCAATCGTTGCAAGGATCATTGGTGGAACTCCCCGGCGTCACCACCGCGCAGAAGCATGGCAAGCCGCCGCGCAATGCGATGCAGAATGAGGACCGAGGCCACCAGCCCCGATGCGTAGAGAACCGCGTCGCTCATGGGCAGCGTCACCGCTTCATTGTTCCAGGTGCGCCGCACCGTCTTGTAGGAGATCCAGACAAGATGGGCGACGAGCGCCAGGTAGACCGCATCTATCAGAGTGAAGAGCAGGCGGCGCCAGGAACGCGGCAATGCGTCTGCGATAAACCCCATGCGCAGCTGGCCGTTCTGGCGCTCCACCTCGGCGATGCCGATGAACGCCATCCACACCCAGAGCCAGCGCGCCGCTTCCTCGGTCCAGACCGGCCCGGTGAAAAGCGGTGTGCGGCCAAAGATCTGGATCAGGAGCACGCCAAACAGAACAATGAAGAGAATGGAAGCGACACAGCCTTCGAGGCTGTATCTGCGCAGAAACGACATGCGATGACCCCAGCTATCGAGGGAAGGGTGGCGGGGCCGGCGCCCCGCCCCATGGTTCAGTCGCCGATGACTTCGGCAATCGACCCTTCGCCGAACTCGGCTTCGAGTTCGTCATAATAGGGCTTCATAGCGGCGCGGAAGGGCTCGAGATCAGGTTCGGTAATGGTCAGGCCACGCTCCTTGAACGTCTCCAGCAAGTCCTTCTCCGCTTTGAAGGTCAGTTCGTCGGAGACGTCGCCGCCAGCCTCGACGGCCGTCTGCACCCATTCCTTCTCCTGATCGGACAGGCCATCCCAGACCGATTTGGAGATCTGCACCGCCGAGGACGCCACGAAGTGATTGGTGAGCGCGATGTGGCTCTGCACCTCGTAGAACTTCATCGCCTCGATGGTCGGCAGGGGGTTTTCTTCGGCATCCACCTGGTTGGTCTGGAGTGCGAGATAGACCTCCTGAAACGCCACCGGCGCCGGCGTGGCGCCCACATTCTCGGCATAGGCGATGAGGAACGGCACGTTCGGCGTGCGCATGCGCAGGCCCTTCATGTCGTCCATGGATTCGATCGCCTTGTTCGAGGTGGTCTGGCGTGTGCCGTAGTACCAGGTGTCGAGCAGCTCGATGCCCTGGTCGGCGAACTTTTCGTCCATCTTCTGACCCCAGGGCCCGGCGACGATCTTTTGCAGATGATCGAAATCACGCACCACATAGGGCGCGCCGATCAGCTTCAGCTCAGGGATCACATAGCTCATGTCGGGATAGCCGGTCATGACCATGTCGAGCTCGCCAGCCTGCACCTGCGCCACCATGGCCTTGAAGTCGCCCAGCTGCGAGGACGGGAAGATTTTCACCGTCATCTCGCCGCCCGAAATCTCGGCAAGCTTTTCCTGAAACGCCTGCGCGCCGCGGTAGACATTCGACACCTCGTTGTCCTGCATGCCGAAGGTCAGTTCCTTCGCCTGCAGTGCAGCGGAGCTGAGGGCGAGCGCTGCCGCGCCGAGCATCAGTTTCGAAATCAGTTTCATGCAATCCTCCCTTGGAATGTTGAACAGGCTTCCCGGCCTGCCAAGTCAGTCAGTTTTGTCTTCTTCTTCTTTCTGGAAGTAGTCGGAGACCTTCCGCGGGCTTTTCAGCCGCGCGCGATAGGAGCGCGCCAGGTGTCGGTCCATGACATCCGTCGCGGTGATCATGTCGCCATCGATGATGGCCTGATAGATCGCCCGGTGTTCTTCATAGGCCACCGTGTCGTGCTTGGCCGGGTCATCCGTTGGCGGCCGCTGCGCGAGCATGGCGCTGACGAACATGTCATGCAGGCTGAGTATCACCGGATTGCCGACCACCGACACGAGTACGCGGTGAAAGGCGATATCGGTGCGGGCGAATTCGGGAGTTCCGATCGCCTCGAAGTTTTCCTCCAGCGCCGCACGCAGCTTGGCGATCTGCACATTGTCGGCACGCTTGGTGGCCTCGCGTGCTGCGCCCGCTTCAATGAACTGACGCATCTGCTCGAGATGCGCGCCGCTTTCCGCATCGCCGAAAATGTCACGGATATGATCGCCGGCCAGTTGCAGCACCGTCTGCAGGGAGGGTCGCGCCACACGCGGGCGGCGCCCCGCACCGGCCTCCGCATAGCCGCGCGCCTGCATCTGCTGCAGCGCTGCACGCACCGTAGGGCGCGATGCGGAGAAGCGCTCACAAAGCTCGCGCTCGGTCGGGAGAAACGTCCCGGTTTCCAGACGGCCCTCGCGCGCTTCCTCGATCAATGCCTCGGCGATCTCATCGGACACACGCCGTGTTTCCACCATTTCTTCCGGCTGGGCAGCGGACACGTTTCTCACTCCGGCTGGGCCCCGCCTTCACGCCTGTGCGGCAGAGCTGCTTGTCCAAACTGGTATTTTGGTATTACCAAACATAATTCTTGTCAAACAAAAATCCCCTTCTATGCTGATGCAGCCTGCCAAAGGGACGATCCACGGCAGGCAGGACCCGAAAGCCGCTTCCAGAATGCAAGGAACAACCGCATGACCAATCCGCTGGCGGGCATGTATGCCGCCCTCCTCACCGGCCTCAGCGACAAGGGCGATTTCGATCCCGGGCGCCAGAAGGCGATCGATGCCTATGTGCTGGAGCAGGGTCTCGACGGGCTCTATGTCGGCGGCAGCAGCGGCGAATCAGGTCTTCTGGGCGTTGATGAACTTCTGGCGCAGCAGGCGGTCGTCGCTGAAGATGCGCAAGGCTCCGCCGCAACGCTGATTGCTCATGTGGGTGTCCCCAATCTTCGGGATTCTATCCGGCTCGCACAGAACGCGCAGAAGCTCGGCTATCATGGCCTCTCGGCCCTGCCGCCGCATTCCTACCCTTTTTCGGATCGCGAGATCTTCGCCTATTACGAAGCGCTGTCAGCCGCCACCGACCTGCCGCTCATTGTCTATGAGGTGCCGGTCCGCACGGGGCGTCCGTTCAGCCTAGACCTGCTCGGCCGCATTCTCGCGCTGCCCGGTGTCGGCGGCATCAAGTTCACCTCGATGGACCTCTTCAAGTTCGCCACGCTGCGGCGGCGGTTTCCCGAGAAGACGTTTTTCTTCGGTTTTGACGAAGTCTATCTGTCAGGCGCGGTCATGGGCGCGCATGGCGGCATCGGCACCACCTACAATCTGCTCGGCAGGCTCTATGCCGCGCTCAACGAGGCGGTGAAGAAGGGTTCGCTGGAACGTGCACAGGAACTGCAGACAGTCTCTCAGCGTTTCGTGGAAACCCTGATGGAGACCGGCGTGCTGCCGGGCATGAAGGCAGCACTCCGCCAACGCGGGGTCGACTGCGGGCCGACGCGACTGCCGCTGGCCCCGCTGGTCGATGATTGCGAAGCGCGCATGAGTGCCATTCTGGCCGATCCGGAAATCGCCGCTTGGGTGGGCTGATTTTCGCTCTCTCCGCGCCTTGCCGTTTCCAGCTCGACGGTTAGAACAGTCGGCACTGTTTTCGGAGAGGCGGGAGCATCATGAGCGTGACAATCGAAATCACCGATACACCGGATGAGGCGGCGCTCGCACGGGTGGAAACCGAACTCGCCGCATTCAACGACGCCGATGTCGGCCCTTCGGAAAAGGCCACACTTGCCATCCTCGTGCGCGATGAACACGGTGCGGTGGTCGCCGGCATTTCCGGCTACACCGCATGGGGCTGGCTCTACGTTCAGAAACTGTGGGTGGATGAAAGCCTGCGCGGGCAGGGCATGGCCGGGCGCATGCTGGCCGCGGCGGAAGAAGAGGCAGAGCGGCGCGGCTGCCATGGTGCCTTCATCGACACATTCAATCCTGGCGCGGAAAAGGTATATACGCGCCAGGGCTATAAAGAGTTCGGCCGAATGGAAGACTTTCCGAAAGGTCGCAGCCGCATCTTCCTCCAGAAGCGGCTTGGCCCAGCGGCCAGCGATTAACGGGCGATCTTTCCGCCGCGCAGCGGCTCGGGCGCACCCGTCGTCGTCGGGAAGCTGATCGGCAGGTCGCGCAGCACGCGCACAGCCAGAAAGGCAAAGCACTCGGCCTCGATGGCGTCGCCACGCCAGCCCACGGTTTCGGCGGGGGCTGCTTCCACGCCGGCGCGTTCCCCCAGCATCTTCATGATGGTCGGGTTGTGCCGGCCACCGCCGCACACAAGAAGCCGCTTGGGCCGAACCGGCAGAAGATCGAGCGCCTTGCCGACCGCCGATGCGGTGAAGGCCGTCAGCGTCGCCGCACCCGTCTTGGCATCGAGCCCATCCGCCATGGAGGCGCCGAAGTCGAACCGGTCGAGCGATTTCGGATAGGGCGCGGTGAGGTAGGGATGCTTCAAAAGCTCCGCCAGACGCGCCTCGTCCACCGTGCCGGAAGCGGCAAGCGCGCCGTTACGGTCCATCTCGCCAAGCCCGTGTGCCTTGACGAAATCGTTGATCGGCGCGTTTGCCGGGCCGGTGTCGAACGCGATCACCCGGTCCGCACCATCCCACCAGGTTACATTGGCCACGCCGCCCAGATTGAGCACCGCTGTCTCGCCGCTCGTATCCACGTCACGCAGAAGAGCCGCGTGGTAGGCTGCCGAAAGCGGCGCGCCCTGCCCGCCGGCGCGCATGTCCGCCGAGCGAAAATCATAGACCACCGGACAGCCCAGAATAGCGTGCATCAGGTCGCCGTCGCCGAGCTGCCGCGTCTCGCCGAGACGCCCTTCCTGCGGCGCACGGTGCAGAACCGTCTGCCCGTGAAAGCCGACCGCGCCGATATCGGCCATGGTGAGGCCATGGCTTTCCACCAGCGCACGCACAGCCTCTGACTGCGCGCGCGTCAAAACCTCTTCCGCCTCGGCGAAGATCGCCGGTTCATCGCCCTTAAAATTCCAGGCCCGCGCCTGCTGCAGCGTTTCTTCCAGAAGGTCGCGCGTCGATTGCGGATAGGGCGCCAGCGTGTAGGCGCCGAACGCTTCGATGCGCTCGCCATCCGTTTTCAGAAGCGCCACGTCGATGTTTCCGTCGAGCACGGTTCCGGTCATCAGGCCGACAGCCCAGATCGGTTCGAATCCCTCAGCCATGTGCGTTCCTATCCTGCGTTCATGCAATCGCCGACCGCCTGTCGCAGCGCAGCGATGCCGCTGTCGAAATGCCGGGTCGGATGTATGCGGTTGGTGAGAAGGGTCCATGCAAGGCCATTGTCGAAATCGACCCACAGCCCTGTTCCCGTGAAACCCGTATGGCCGATGGTGCCGGCGCTGGCCAGCGCCCCGCCGGGCCAGTTGTCATATGGCCGTTCCCAGCCGTGGGTGCGCTTCTCGGAAAGCGGCGTGCGCATCAGCGCCACCGTCTCATCACCTTCCGTGTCACCCGCAAAAAGCCTTGCCGCGAAATCGAGCACGGCATCCGCCGTTCCGAAAAGCCCGGCATGCCCCGCGCCCTCAAGCGCTGAACAATTGTCGTCATGCACCTCGCCGCAAAGCACCCGGTGCCGCCATGTGCAGTCCTCGGTCGCCGCCGTCTTTTCCGGATCGGCGGCAAAGGCGAAGCCCGGCCCCGGATCGAAATCGCGCAGCCTTTTGCCTTCAAGCCGCTCCAGCGCGAAGCCGAGCAGAATGAAATTGATGTCGGAATAGACAGGCGAGCCTTTTTCCCAGCGCCGCTGGAGGATGAAGGCGCGCAGCAGGTCCGCATCGCGGCCATAGGTGTAGATCGGCTCCACCGCCGGAAACGGCGTCTGGTGGCCGAGGCACTGGCGAAACGTCACCTGCCGTTCCCATGCGCCCGGATCATACTGGCGCAGATCCGGCAGAAGCGTGGTGAGCGGCGCATCGAGATCGATCACGCCCTCTTTCGCCAGTTCCAGAATGCGCGTGGTGGTGAAGATAACCTTGGTCAGCGATGCAAGATCGAACCAGGTATCGGTGCCCATTTCGCGCTCATGCGGCACGCGCTGCGCAAAGCCGGTGGCGCGCACCATGCGCCCGCCATCCCGGTCGATCACACCGAGCACCCCGCCGGGAATGCGCCCCGCCCCCACCGAATCCTTCAGCAGCTCAAAGGCGCGCTCGAAGCGCGGCGCAAAGGCAGGCATATCCGTCATGCTCATGCCTCCGCCCGCGCCATGTGGTCGGGACCAAAACTCTGCCAGTTGGCCGGCTCCGGCTCAAAGCCCAGCGGCCGCACCAGCGACGGCACCTGCCGCGTGTCCACCTCAAAGGTCTCCTTGCGCCGGTCGACGCTCGGCACCGCCGAGATCAGCCGTTTCGTATAGGCGTGTTTCGGGTCGGAAAGGACCGACGCCGCATCGCCGATCTCGACGATCTGCCCCGCATAGACCACCGCGATGCGGTGCGCGATGCGCTCCACCACCGCCATGTCGTGCGAGACGAAGAGATAGGCAAGACCGAACTCGCGCTGCAGGTCCACCAGGAGCTCCAGCACCTTGGCCTGCACCGAAACGTCGAGCGCCGAGACGGCCTCGTCCAGCACCACCACGGACGGGTTCAGCATCAGCGCGCGGGCGATGCACAGGCGCTGCCGCTGGCCGCCGGAAAACTCGTGTGGATAGCGCTCCAGCGCATTCTCCGGCAGGCCCACCCGGTCGAGCAGCATGCGCATGCGCGCATGCGTTTCACCGTTCAGCCCGCCGCCGGCGGCAATCACCGGCTCGGCCAGAATGCTGTCCACCCGAAGCCGCGGATTGAGCGAGGCATAGGGGTTCTGAAACACCATCTGCACCGGCTTGCCGCTCTGCCGCGCCGCGCCATTCGTGTTGGCGGAGAACGTGCCGCGCGTCGGCTCGACCAGTCCCAGAATGGCGCGCGCCGTGGTCGATTTGCCCGAGCCGCTTTCGCCGACAATGCCCAGCGTCTCACCCGGCATCAGATCGAAATCGACCCCGTCCACCGCATGCACCGCACCGGTCTGCCGGCGCAGGAGACCGCCGGTCACCGGAAAGCGAACCGTCAGCCCTTCCACTTTAAGCGCCGGCGCAGCGCTTGGCGCATCTGCCCGGCGATAGTCGGTGCGCGTGGCGCGCCCGGCCTCGAAATGCGGCACGGCGCTCAGAAGATGTTTCGTATAGGGATGCTGTGGCGCATCGAGCACCGCGTCGAGCGGTCCCTGCTCCACCGCCTCGCCGTTCTGCATCACCATCACCTTGTCGGCGATGCCGGCCACCAGGCCGATGTCATGGGTGATGAAGATCATGCCCATGCCGGTCTCGCGCTTCAGCTCGGCGAGCAGCGCCATGATCTGCGCCTGCACCGTCACGTCGAGCGCCGTGGTGGGCTCATCGGCGATCAGAAGACGCGGATTGCACGACAGGGCCGTGGCGATCATCACGCGCTGAAGCATGCCGCCGGAAAGCTGGTGCGGACAGTATTTCAGGCGTCGCGCGGCATCGGGAATGCGCACGCGGTCGAGCGCATCCTTCGCCGCTTCCCGCGCCTGCCTTCCGGTCAGGCCGCGATGCAGCCGGAACGATTCCTCGATCTGCTCGCCAATGGTCAGTACCGGGTTGAGCGAGGTCATCGGCTCCTGGAAGATCATGCCAATTTCGCCGCCGCGGATCTTCGTCAGCTCCTGCTCGCCGGCTGCTGCCAGATCCAGCGTGCTGCCGTCCTGCCGTGTGAATTGGATGGAGCCATCGAGAATGCGGCCGCCGCCGAAATCCACCAGCCGGTTGATCGACAGCGCGGTGACGGATTTGCCCGAGCCGCTTTCGCCGACAATGGCGAGCGTCTCGCCGGCTGCGAGATCGAAGCTCACGCCATGAACGATTTCATTGTCTTCGGGCTTGCGGCCAAAACCGACGCGCAGGTTTGAAACGGACAGAAGCGATGTCATGCGGCCGACCTCCGCGTCTTGGGATCGAGAATGTCGCGCAGCGCATCCCCCAGAAGGTTGAAGCCGAGAATGCCGATCATGATCGCAATGCCCGGAAAGATCAGCAGCCAGGGCGCCATCTCTATCAGATTGCGGCTGTCGGCGAGCATCAGGCCGAGCGACGAGGCCGGTGGCTGTGTGCCGAGACCGAGAAAGCTCAGGCCTGCCTCCGTCAGAAGGCCCCATGCGAGCGCCAGCGTCACCTGCACCGTCAGCGGCGCAACGAGGTTCAGCATCAGATGGCGGGTCAGAATGTAGTTGCGGCTCGAACCGAAAGTGCGCGCGGCGTCGACGAAGTCGCGCGTCTTCAGGGAGAGCGCCGGCCCGCGCACCACGCGGGTGAAGATCGGCGTGTAGACGATGGCGATTGCCATCACACTGGTCCAGGTGCCCGGCCCCACAATGGCGATGATGAGCAGCGCCAGAAGGATCGCCGGGAAGGCCAGAAGCACGTCCATGAAACGCATGATCGTGCCGTCCCACCAGCCGCCGAACCATGCGGCCGCAAGACCGAGCACAATGCCCGCCACGGCGGCCAGCGCCACCGAGGCGAAGGCGACGATGAAGGACTGGCTGATGCCCAGCATCAACCGGCTCGCCACATCGCGACCGAACAGGTCCGTTCCCATCCAGTAGGTCGCGTCGGGCGCATGCAGGCGGTCGACGCGGAACTGCATCAGGGGGTCATGCGGCGTGATGCCGAGAAGCCCGAGAATGGCGATGATGATGTAAAAGCCAACGATGGCGCCGCCGATGCGGCCGCTCGAATGGCTGAAAATGGCGCGCAGCAACTGCATCACTTGCCCCCCAGCCGAATGCGTGGGTCGAGCACCGCATAGGCGAGATCGACCAGAAGATTCACGATCATGAAGTTGAGCGCGATGAACAGGACCGAGCCCTGCACCAGCGCATAGTCGCGCTGCAGGATGGCGTCGAGCACCATGCGCCCGAGGCCCGGCAGCGCGAAGATCTGTTCCACGATCACCGCGCCGCCCAGGAGATAGCCAAACTCGACGCCGCTCAGCGTCACCACCGGGATCAGCGCGTTGGGCAGCGCATGCCGCCAGATCACCTTGCGCGCCGGCACGCCCTTGGCGCGCGCGGTGCGGATGTAATCGTCGCTCAGAATGTCGAGCATGGCCGAGCGCGAAATGCGCGTCACGGCAGCCGCGAAGGCGAAGCCCAGCGTCAGCGCCGGCAGGATCATCTGCCCCAGATTGCGCAGCGGATTTTCGAGGAAGGGCGTGAACTCGCCCATGGCCGGCAGCACACCGAAGCCCACCGACAGAACGTAGATCGCCAGAAGCGCGAACACGAAGTTCGGCGTCGACTGGCCGATCATCGCGAAGATGCGCACGGCGAGGTCCGACGGCTTTTCATTGCGCGTGGCGGCGAAGATGCCCGCCGGCAGACCGATGGCAAGCGCGATGAGCATGGAGAGAAGCGCCAGTTCCAGCGTCAGCGGAAAGCGCTCCAGAATGACGTCGAGCACCGGCTTGCCGAAGGTCACGGACACGCCGAGGTCGCCCTGAACCGCACCCGCGAGCCAGCGCCAGTATTGCGTGAACCAGCCCTGATCGATGCCGAAATAGGCCTCAAGCGCCGCGCGCTGATCGGGCGTCAGAAGCCCGGCCTCGGTTCCCAGCATGGCGGTGATGGCGTCGCCCGGCACCAGCCGGATCGAGACGAAGACGAGGACGGACACCCCGAGCATGACCAATGGAAAGGTCATCAGCCGTCGGGCCAGGTAATTCATGAAGCTTTCACTCCGTGTCCTTCTAACTGCAATCGTCTTGCGCGGTTGTTAAGGGTCGAGCCCTTCATGCCGCCCCCGTGGTTCGACAAGCTCACCATGAGGGCTAGCGCCGACACCCCTCATGGTGAGCTTGTCGAACCACGGGGGCGCTGGGCGCAAACGGGGCCACACATGAACGTGCGACCCCACATCACAATCACTCGCCCACACTCACCTCGGTCAGGCCAAACAGCGTGCCGGTCGGGGAAGGCACAAAGCCTTTCACGTTCTTCTGCTGCGCGGTGTAGGTGTAGCCCGTGTAGAGCCAGATCCACGGCGAAACCTCGGCAAGATGCGTCTCGAATTTCGCGAAGATTTCCTTGCGCTTGTCGAAGTCGGTCTCCACGCGGCCTTCCTGCATCAGGCTGTCCAGCGTGTCGTCGATATAATTGGCGACATGCTGAAGATTGCCGTCCTTGGTCCAGTAGCGATTGTACATGGAATAGGGGTCGGCGCGGCCGCCGTTCAACGCCACCGCCATGTCGAAATCACCCTTCAACCAGGTGTCCACATAGACGTTGAGCTCCATCATCTTGATGTCGAGCTTGATGCCGATCTCGGCAAGCTGCGACTGGATCACCTGCGCCTCGGCTGCCGCTGTGGGCGGCTCGCCCGTGGCGGCGATCACCGTTGCGGAGAAGCCGTCTTCATAGCCGGCTTCGGCCATGAGCTGTTTGGCCTTTTCCACGTCGCGCTCATAGCAGAACAGCGCGCCCGGATCAGAGCGGTAAGCCGGCATGGTCAGCGGGCCGGTCACCGCACCCTCGCCCAGAAGCGCGGTGTCGAGCACGTCCTGGCGGTCGATGGCGCAGGAGATCGCCTGACGCACGGCCAGTTCCGTCATCGGCTCGCGCGACGGGTTCAGCTGCAGCACATGATAGGCCAGAACCGGCGTGCGGCTGAGTTCCAGGCTTGCCTCGTTCGGCACCAGCGTGGCCACGAGCGGATCGTTGATCAGCGCGAAATCCACCTGCTTGGTGCGCAGAGCCGCCAGAATGGCGGTCTCGTCCGGCAGAACGGAAATATCGATGCCGTCCACCTTCACCTCGCCGCCGGCCCAGTCCGGATTGGCGCTCAGAACCTCTTTCTGGTTCGGCTCCCAGCTGTCCAGCTTGAACGGGCCGGAGCCGATCGCCTTCGTGCCGATCGTGCCGGCCTCGATTTCGCTCGCCGGCACGACTGCCGCGTTGATGCCCGTCATCGCCGTCAGCATCGGAACGTCGGGCTGCGACAGGTTGAAGACAACGGTGGTCTCATCCGGTGTGTCGATGCTCTCGATGGAGGTGAAGTTGGCGCGTGCGGCTGCACCCGTGGCCTCATCCAGAACGCGCTCGAACGACGCCTTCACATCCGCCGGCGTCACCTTTTCGCCGTTCTGGAATTTTGCGTCAGCATCGAGCTTGAAGGTCAGCGTCTTGCCATCCTCGGAGAACTCCCAGGATTCGGCAATGGCCGGAATGATCTCCAGATCGGCATTGAGACGCACCAGCGGCTCATAAACCAGCTCCAGAAGACGCAGCGAGGAAAACGCCGTCTGCTTGTGCGGGTCAAGGCCGGTCGCATCCTGCGACCAGGCCATGCGCAGCGTCTCCGCCGATGCGGGCACCACCGCCGTGGCCGCGCCAAGCGCGGCTGCGAATGCCACCGAGGTGGCGAACTTCTTCATCAAAGACTGTCCCATGATCTTCTCCCTCCAAGAGCGTTTGATGCCTGCAACCGCCCGATGAACGGTCGCATGAATGGCTGCTTCACCTGTTTGCAGCTTGCTGCTGCCTTTCGTTTATTGCCTTGCGCAGGAACCCGCCAGCCCTTGCAAGGGCGGCGCGCGCTTCCTCCACGTCCAGATCCGTCAGCGCGATGAAGATGGCGAGCTTCACATCATTGCCGCTGCGCTGAAGCAGCGTCTCGGCCTCATCGGCAGAACACCCCGTCGCCTCCATGACGATGCGCGAGGCGCGCGCCATGAGCTTCTGGTTGCTGATGTTAACGTCGACCATCAAGTTCTGATAGATCTTGCCCATGCGGATCATGCTTGCCGTGGAGAGCATGTTGAGGATGAGCTTCTGTGCCGTGCCCGATTTCATTCGCGTCGAGCCGGTCAGGATTTCCGGTCCCACCACGGGCGCGATGGCGATGTCGGCAATGGCGCCGATGGCCGAATCCGGATTGCACGAAAGCGAGACGGTGGTTGCCCCGATCTCCCTGGCATAGTTCAGCCCACCGATCACATAGGGCGTGCGGCCGCTCACAGCGATGCCAACCACAACATCCTTCGCCGTCAGACCGCGTTCTTCGAGCGCCTGCCGGCCCTGCGCCGGGTCATCTTCTGCCCCTTCCACAGCGTGACGCAACGCGTGATCGCCGCCAGCGATCACACCGGTCACCATGTCTTCTGGAACGCTGAAGGTGGGCGGGCATTCCGAAGCGTCGAGCACGCCGAGCCGTCCGCTCGTGCCCGCGCCCATATAGATCAGCCGTCCGCCATTCTGAAACGCGTCGACAATCCGGTCGACCGCCTCGGCGATCTGCGGGATCACCTTTTCGACAGCCAGCGGCACGTCCCTGTCGGCGGCATTGATGAGTTTCAGAATTTCGGTTGTCGGCTGCAGATCGATCTGCATCGTGTCCGGGTTGCGGCCCTCCGACACAAGCTTTTCAAGCTCCGACATCAGCGTCTGCGCGTTCATGAACTCTCCCGAAATCACCTGCCTGGCGCTGGCAAAACCCGCGCTTCGCCGGCTCAGCACCTTACCAGAGTGTTAAAATTGATAATTCCAAGAGTCAATTAGGATTGAGAATAATATATTCCTTCTCGCCCGTAGCAGCAGCCGGGGCGGGGCCGTGCCCGCCCGATAATCTGCCGGCCTTCCGGAGTGTTACGAGGAAAGCGGCGACCTGCGCCTCAGCTTCCGCGAAGCTCCATGATGCGCTTCACCATGCCGCCGGTCGCTGCATCACGACTGTCCGCACTGGCCTTGCCTTCCACCACGGGCAGAAGCTCGGTCGCCAGCTCTTTGCCCAGCTCAACGCCCCACTGATCGAAGGCATTGATGCCGAAGAGCTGCGCTTCCACAAAAACACGATGCTCATAAAGCGCGATCAGCCGGCCAAGCGCGAACGGGTCAAGCCTGCGATAAAGAATGGTGAGCGAGGGCCGGTTTCCGGTGAAAACGCGATGCGGCGCCAGACGCTTTGCCTCTTCTTCGGGCACGCCCTTCTCGAGAAGCTGCGCCTCGGCTTCTTCCAGCGTACGGCCTTTCATCAAGGCTTCCGCCTGCGCCAGACAATTGGCGACGAGCAGATCGTGATGATGCCCGAGCCCCGGCTCATGCCCTTCCGCCGCCAGCATGAATTCGACGGGGATGATGTCGGTGCCCTGATGCAGAAGCTGGAAGAAGGCGTGTTGCCCGTTCGTGCCCGGCTCGCCCCAGACCAGCGGGCCCGTGGGCGTGATCACCGGCGAACCGTCAAGCTGCACGCCTTTGCCGTTCGATTCCATGTCGAGTTGCTGCAGATAGGCGGGCAAACGCTCCAGCCTCTGATCGTAGGGAATGATGGCCCGGGCCGGATAGTCACACACGACGCGATGCCAATAGCCAATCAGGCCGAGCATCACCGGCAAATTCACTCTCAGCGGCGCCGATTTGAAATGCCGGTCCATCGCCTCAGCACCGGCGAGCAGCCGGCGGAAATCGTCAGGACCGATGGCGATCATGATCGGCAGACCGATCGCAGACCAGAGCGAATAGCGCCCGCCGACCCAGTCCCAGAAACCGAACACGCGTTTCTCGCCGATGCCGAACGCAGCCACCTTGTCGAGCGCGGTGGAAACGGCTGCGAAATGGTCACCCGTCGCCGACTGGCCAAGCTTCTGTGCGATCCATTTCTGCGCTGTGCGCGCATTGGTCATCGTCTCGATGGTGGTGAAGGTTTTCGATGCGATGATGAAGAGCGTGGTCTCGGGATCGAGCCCGGCCAGCGTGTCGGCGATATGCGCGCCATCCACGTTGGAGACATAGTGCAGGCGCGGGCCGTCACGATAGGGCGAGAGCGCCCGCGTGACCATCACCGGGCCGAGATCGGAACCCCCAATGCCGATGTTCACCACATCGGTGAAGGCCCTGCCGGTCGCGCCGCGAATCGTGCCGCGACGCACGCCATCGGCGAAAGCATCCATCGCCTCCAGCACCTCTCGCACCTCGGGCATGACATCGTAGCCGTCATTCTCGATGGCCCCGCCCGAGAGCGCCCGCAATGCGGTGTGCAGTACGGCCCGGTCTTCCGTCGTGTTGATGTGACTGCCGGAGAACATCTTGTCGCGCGCGGCTTCCAGCCCCGCCGCTTCCGAGAGCTTCAAAAGCAGGTCGACAGCCTTCTGGTCCACCGCAGCGCGCGAAAAATCGAGCGTCAGGTCCTCAAGGGAGAGCGAGAAACGGGCAAACCGCCCGGAATCAGAAGCGAAGGCCGCGCGCATGTCCATAGGGGCCGTTTTCGCGCGATGCTCCCGAAGGGCAGCCAGTGCAGTCTTAAATGCCGTGTCCAAAGGGAGCCTCCTGCAAAAAGAAACGTCGTTCTTTTAGCAAACAAAACGAGGCGGAACAGGGGTTTGCTGGCATTCATCAATTTCTTTGTTGGAACAATCAATTGTACCAGGGTTGACATGAATTGACCCAGAGTTAGGCTCCCCCGCCGGAGAGGAAAGCCATATGCCAGCCAGAAATGATACCGCCCTGTGGACGGGCCTGTTCAAGATTTCCCCCGAATCGGGTCAAACCCTTCAGGCACAGATCCGTCAGGCCATCGTGTCTGCGATTCTCGATCGCCAGATCGCCCCGTCCATGCCGCTTCCATCGTGCCGTATTCTCGCGGAAAAGCTTGGCGTCGCGCGCGGCACGGTGGTGCTCGCCTTCCAGCAGCTTGTCGATCAGGGGTTTCTGATCGCCCGTGAGCGCCGCGGCCACTTCGTCAATCCGGAAGTGCTGGCCGCGCCTCCGCGTCCACCCCGCAAGCAGGGTGGCAAGGATGGCGTCAACTGGCAGAAGCGGTTTCAGGTTCTGGCCAGCGAAATGCCGGAGCCCCGCAAGAACGAAGACTGGATGAAGGCCTCCTATCCCTTCGTCTATGGCCAGTTCGACCCTTCGCTCTTCCCGACCGCCGAGTGGCGGGAGTGCAACCGCATGGCGCTGGCCGTTCTGGAAATCCGCAACTGGGCGGCGGACATGGTGGACCGTGACGACCCGCTGCTTGTCGAGCAGATCCAGGCACGGCTTCTGCCGCGGCGCGGCATCTTCGCCAATCCCGATGAGATCCTCGTCACGCTCGGCTCGCAGCACGCGCTCTACATGCTCGCCACCCTCCTCATGGCCCGCGGCAAGAAGGTGGCGGTGGAGAACCCCGGCTACCCAGATGCGCGTTCCATCTTCCAGCTTGCGGGTGCGGAGATTGCCCCCGTTCCCGTCGACCGGCAGGGCATCGATGTGGCGCAGATTCCGCAGGATGCAGATTTCGTCTTCGCCACGCCCAGCCATCACTGCCCGACCATGGTGCCGCTCAGCCAGGCGCGGCGCGAGGCGCTGCTGGAGGCGGCCGAACGCAATGACTGGATCGTCATCGAAGACGACTATGACAGCCAGCTCGCCGACGAGCGCCCGCAGGCCGCTCTCAAGGGGCTCGACCGCAATGGCCGCGTGGTGCATCTGGGCTCCATGTCCAAGACGCTCGCGCCTGGCCTGCGCATGGGCTACATCGTGGCGCCTGCAGACCTGATCGCCGAACTTCGCGCGCTGCGCCGTTTCATGCTGCGCCATCCGCCGGCGAACAACCAGCGCGCCGTTGCGCTGTTCCTGTCGCTTGGGCATCACGACACCCTCGTTCGCCGCATTTCGGCGGCTTTCGAGGAGCGGCGCGAAAAGCTCTTTCAGGCCGTGGGCAACATCCTGCCGGACTGGAATGCGGCCGACATTCGTGGCGGCACGTCGCTCTGGCTTGAAGGCCCGCCCGGTCTCGATTCGGCCGTGCTTGCCAAATCCGCCGCTCGCCGCAGCGTCCTGATCGAGCCGGGTGCACGCTTCTTCCTCGGACGCACCCAGCCGACACCATTCATGCGGCTTGGCATCTCGTCCATCGCCGCGCAGCAGATCGAGCCCGGCATCCGCGAGCTTGCGGCAGCAGCATCCGAATACCGGCGCGTGGCGGCATAAAAGCAGGCAGCGTCAAAGAGCAGCCAGCCCCATTCCCGCCACGGCACAAAGCGCCACCACCACCCATGGTGGCGCTTTCCACGTGGTGAGCAGGATGAAGCCCACCGCCGCCACGGCAAAGTCAGCCGGCGCAAGAATGGCGGTTGTCCACAGCGGGTCATAGAGGGCCGCCCCCAATATGCCGACCACGGCGGCATTGGTGCCCATCATCAGCGCCCGCGCGGCGTCGAACTGCCGGAACCGATCCCAGAACGGCGCGATGCCCAGTAGCAAAAGAAACCCCGGCAGGAACACCGCGATCAGCGCAATCGCAGCGCCGGCAAGCCCGTTCGGCACAGGGCCCAGAACCGCCCCCAGATAGGCCGCGAAGGTGAAGAGCGGACCGGGCACGGCCTGTGCCGCGCCATAGCCTGCCAGAAACGCGTCGCGCGTCGCCCAGCCGGGCTCAACGACACCCGCTTCAAGGAGCGGCAGCACCACATGCCCGCCGCCAAACACCAGCGCGCCGGCACGGTAGAACGTGTCGAACACGGAAAGCCCCTGCGCCATCGGCGCGACAAGCGGCAGACCGAAGAGCAGAATTGTAAAGAGGATCAGGCAGGTGGCACCGGCGCGTTTCGACAGGCCAAACGCGACGACTGCCCCATCGCCGCCTGCCTTTCCGCGACAGAGCAACCAGCCAAGCAGCGCACCGATCGCGATGGCACCGATCTGCGCAAACGCGCTTGCTGAGACCGTAACGAGCACAAGCGCGGCAAGGGCAATGCCGGCGCGCTCGCGATCCGGGCATAGCGAGCGGGCCATGCCCCAGACCGCCTGCGCCACCACCGCCACGGCCACGATCTTCAGCCCATGCAGCAACCCCTGACCGAGCGGATTGTCGAGTGCGGAAGCAAACAGCGCAAAAACGAAGAGCAGAAACGCGGATGGCAGTGTAAACGCCGTCCATGCCGCTGCCGCGCCCAGCGGACCTGCCCGCATATAGCCAAGCGCAAAGCCCACCTGACTGCTTGCCGGTCCCGGCAGAAACTGACACAGCGCCACCAGATCGGCATAGGCCTTTTCATCGAGCCACCTGCGCCGCAGCACGAGCGCATCGCGGAAATAGCCTAGATGCGCGATGGGGCCTCCGAAGGAGGTCAGGCCGAGCCTGAGGAACGCGCCGAAAACCTCCGCAGCCGTCCCCGCCCTTCCGCCATCGTGCGTTTCGCTCCCCTTCATTGCCCGCCTCACCCTTCAGCCGATTCGCTGTCGAATAATTGCGCCACATGTCAGGCACAAGACAACAGCGGCGGTCGTCCCACGGATGGACAAGACGTATCCGGTGGGTTAGCCAGATCGGAAACACCGTCTCAGGAGGAACGCGCCATGGCCATGCTCATTGAAGGTGAAGAACGCATCGAAGCGCCGGTGGACACCGTCTGGCAGGCGCTGAACGATCCCGAGGTTCTGAAGGATTGCATTCCCGGCTGCCAGGAACTCACCAAGACGTCGGACACCGAGTTTGAAGCCGTCGTCACGCTCAAGATCGGACCGATCAAGGCCAAGTTCAACGGCGCGGTCGAACTGACCAATCTCAACCCCCCGCACTCCTACACGATCACGGGCGAAGGCAAGGGTGGCGTTGCCGGCTTTGCCAAGGGCGGAGCAGACGTCTCGCTGAAGGAAGACGGGCCGGACGCCACGATCCTGAGCTACAGCGCCAAGGCGGATGTCGGCGGCAAGATGGCCCAGCTCGGCAGCCGTCTCATTCAGTCGACCTCCAAGAAACTTGCCGGCCAGTTCTTCTCCGACTTCAACGCCCGGGTTACCGGTGGCGATGCCGGGGAAGCCGCAGCGTCCTGACATTGGCGGCCCAAAAGGGGTGGGTGGCTAAAAACCCTGCGCTTACCCCTTGAAGACCGGCTTGCGCTTTTCGAGAAACGCGGCGACGCCCTCGCGGTAGTCGTCCGAGCGGCCGGCTTCGCGCTGCAATTCGCGCTCCAGCTCAAGCTGCGCATCGAGCGAGCTTCCGGGTGCGGCGTGGATCGCCTTCTTGATCAGCCCATAGGCGTGGGTCGGTCCGCTGGCCAGCTTCTCCACCAGCGCCTCCGCCTCGCTCATCAGGGCTTCGTCCTCGACGGCACGCCAGATCAGGCCCCAGTTGGCTGCATCCTCCGCCGAGAGCGGCTCGCCCGTCAGCGCCAGCGCCTTGGCGCGCGGCTCACCCAGAATGCGCGTCAGGAACCAGGTGCCGCCGGAATCCGGCACCAGCGCGATCTTCGCAAAGGCCTGAATGAACTTTGCAGACTTCGCCGCCAGAACGATGTCGCAGGCGAGTGCAATGTTGGCACCGGCACCCGCCGCCACGCCATTCACCGCGCAGACAATGGGCTTGTTCATGCCCCGCAGCTTGCGCACCAGCGGATTATAGAAATTCTCGATCGTATAGCCGAGGTCTGGCTTGTCTTCGAGTTTGGCGGGGTCGCGGTCACCCAGATCCTGTCCGGCGCAGAAGCCGCGCCCTGCTCCGGTCAGGAGAACCGCGCGACATGTATCGTCGGCCGAGCACGCTTCGAGCGCCTCGCGCAGTGCAGTGTGCTGTTCCTCGTTGAAGGAATTCAGCTTCTCCGGCCGGTTGAGCGTGATGCGGTGCCATCCATCGTGGCGTTCGTGAAGCACGGTCTGCGATGTCGCGGCGCTCATGGAAATCCCCTTTGATTGAATGCAGCGCTTTTTGCACGCACCGAGCGATCAATCAATTGCAGCAACAGTTTTATTCAAAAACGATGGCCGGCGCTTCATCCGCGGCGCTCTGCATGGCTGCCGCCAGATGCGTGTGGACCCGCGCGGCGATCTCCCTGTAGACCCCGGCCTGAACGCCATCGGGGTTCGATGCCACGACCGGGGTTCCCGCGTCGGAGGTTTCGCGCACATCCATCGTCAGAGGCACTTCGCCCAAGAACGGCACCCCCAGCCTTTCTGCCTCGGCCTTCGCGCCGCCATGGCCGAAAATATCATAGCGCTTCCCGGTGTCCGGGGCCACGAAATAGCTCATATTCTCGACAATGCCGAGCAGCGGGACATCCACCCGCCTGAACATGTTGAGCCCCTTGCGCGCATCGATCAGCGCCAGGTCCTGCGGTGTGGAAACAATCACCGCACCAGCCAGCGGCACCTGCTGCGCCATGGTCAGCTGTGCGTCGCCCGTGCCGGGCGGCATGTCGACCACCAGCACGTCGAGTTCGCCCCAGGCGACGTCACGCAGCATCTGGCGAAGGGCCGAAACGACCATCGGCCCGCGCCAGATCATTGGCGTGTCTTCCTCCACGAGGAAGCCCATGGACATGACCTTTACGCCAAACGCCTCCATCGGCTTCAGCGTCTTGCCATCGGCGGTTTCCGGCTTGCCCTTCAGCCCAAGCAGGCGCGGCATGGAGGGGCCGTAAATGTCCGCGTCGAGAATGCCGACCTTCAGACCCAGCGCCTTCAGTCCCAGTGCCAGATTGACCGCCGTTGTCGACTTGCCGACGCCGCCCTTGCCGCTCGCCACGGCAATGATCGCCTTGATGCCCGGCACATCCTGCTTCGCCGGTTGCTGGCCGGCCTGTGCGGCAGGTCCGCCCGGCGCGGGACGTTGCGGAGCAGGCTTCGGGCGTGGTGGCGGTGTCGCGCCCATGCCGCCACCTGCCTTTTCCGCCGTCAGAGCAACCATTGCGCCCTTGACGCCCGGCAGCGATTTGACGGCGTTTTCAGCCGCCTGACGCAGTGGCTCCAGCTCCTGCGCGCGTCTGGCCGGAACGGTAATCGAGAAGAAAACCTTGCCGTCTGCGATGAAAATCTCGGAAACCAGTCCCAGCGAAACGATGTCGCCTTCCAGATCCGGGCCCTTCACGGACCGCAAGCGGTCGATGACGGTCTGTCTGTCGAGAGTCATATGCACGTGCCTTTGCGTTTTCTCTCAGATAATGCAGATGGGCGCGCGGGCCAAGAGAGGCAAATTGGCCAATTTCCGTCGGCAGGTCTTGCGCATTGCCGGGCGCGCATCGCCGATGTAGCGTCGCGCGATGATCGACAAGCTGGAATTCTTCATCGCGCTTGCCAGGGAGCAGCATTTCGGGCGGGCCGCCGCCGAGCTCGGCATCACGCAGCCCACGCTGTCTGCCGCCATCAAGCAGCTTGAGGACCAGCTTGGCGTCATGCTGGTCCAGCGCGGGTCGCGCTTTCAGGGTCTGACACCGGAGGGCCAGCGCGTTCTGGAATGGGCGCGTCGCATTGTCGGCGACACGCGCACCATGCGCGCCGAGATGAAGGCCGCACGGCGTGGCCTCGCCGGCCATGTGCGCATCGCCGCCATCCCGACCGCACTTGCCATGCTGCCCGAGCTCACCACGCCCTTTCGCGAAAAGCACCCCGAAGTCACTTTCTCCATCATCTCGCGCACCTCGCTGGAGGTGCTGTCGCTTCTTGAGAACTTCGAGATCGACATCGGCATCACCTATCTCGACAACGAACCGCTCGGCCATGTCGCATCCGTGCCGCTCTATTCCGAGCGCTACCAACTCATCACCGCCGCCACGAACCGGCTTGCAGACCGCGAAACGGTGACATGGAAGGAGGTGGCCGAACTGCCACTCTGCCTCCTCACGCCCGACATGCAGAACCGGCGCATCATCAACAAACATCTGGAGGAGGTGGGGGCAACGGCCCATCCCACACTCGAATCCAATTCGATGATCGTGCTCTTCTCCCATATCCGCACCGGCAAATGGGCCTCCATCATGCCGCTTAATCTTGCGGAAGTTCTGGGTTTTGCCGAGCCGATCCGGGCCATTCCCATTGTCGAACCGGACGCGAGCCATCTCGTCGGTCTGGTGGCCGTCAAGCGCGAGCCGCACACGCCGCTTGTCTCTGCCCTGCTCTACGAGGCAAGGCTCCTGGCCGAACGGTACGAGTCACAACGATAGATATTTTCTATCAAGCGACGAATATGCTATATTGATCCTGCACAAAGGATTTGTTCCCCTTCAGAACGAGCATCGTTAGGGAGGGCGCTGCGAGATGCAGCAAGCACGTACCGAAATTGCGGCCGCCGTCGAGCCGATCATTGATCGGTGGAAAGGCGAAGAGGGCCCGTTACTTCCCATTCTCAATGGGATTCAACGGGAACTCGGCCATGTGCCGCGTGAAAGCCTGCCCATTATCGCCGAGGCCCTCAACCTGACACGCGCCGAAGTTTATGGCGTTGTCTCGTTCTACCACGACTACCGCGAGAAGCCGGCGGGCCGTCACGTGTTGAAACTGTGCCGGGCCGAGGCCTGCCAGTCCATGGGCGGCGATGCGGTTGCCGAAAAGCTGCAGAAGCTGCTCGGCATCAGGTTTCACGAAACCTCCGCCGATGGCGCAGTGACACTGGAGCCCGTCTATTGCCTCGGTCTGTGCGCCTGTGCGCCCTCCGCCATGCTCGACGGCGAGGTGATTGGCCGGCTGGATGAGGCGCGGGCCGAGGAAATCGCAGCAGAGGTGCGCGCATGACCATCAACATCTACATACCGCGCGATGCCGGTGCGCTGGCGCTGGGCGCCGAAAAGGTCGCTGCCGCCGCGCGTGAGGAAATCGAAAAACGCGGTCTCGATGCAAAGATCGTTCGCAATGGCTCGCGCGGCATGTTCTGGCTTGAGCCCATGGTCGAGGTGGAAACCGCCGAAGGCCGCGTGGCCTATGGTCCGGTGAAGCCGGGCGACGTGGCGGGCCTGTTCGACGCCTGCCTGATCGAAGGCGGCGCGCACGACCTCTCCCTCGGCAAGCCCGAGGAAATTCCCTTCCTTGCAAAGCAGACCCGACTGACCTTCGCCCGCTGCGGCATCATCGATCCGGTATCGCTTGAGGACTACGAGGCGCATGGCGGCCTCCATGGCCTGCGCAACGCGCTGGAAAAAACGCCGCTCGGCATTGTCGAGGAAGTCACCGAATCCGGCCTGCGAGGCCGTGGCGGCGCTGGCTTCCCGACCGGCATCAAATGGAAGACGGTGCACGACACCGAGGCAACGCAGAAATACATCGTCTGCAACGCAGACGAAGGCGATTCGGGCACGTTCTCCGACCGCATGATCATGGAGGGCGATCCCATTGTTCTGATCGAGGGCATGGTGATTGCCGGCATCGCCGTGGGCGCGACCAAAGGCTATGTCTATCTGCGCTCGGAATACCCCAATGTTCACCGCATCCTGAACGAGGCCATCGATGCCGCCCGCGCAGCCGGCATACTCGGTAAAAGCGTGCTCGGCTCGAAATACGCCTTCGACATGGAAGTGCGCGTGGGTGCCGGCGCCTATGTCTGCGGTGAGGAAACGGCGCTGCTCGACAGTCTGGAAGGCAAGCGCGGCCAGGTCCGCGCCAAGCCGCCGCTGCCGGCGCATGAGGGCCTGTTCGGCAAGCCCACCGTCATCAACAATGTGATCTCGCTCGCCTCCGTGCCGATCATTCTCGACAAGGGCGGTGCCTATTACCGTGATTTCGGCATGGGCCGTTCGCGCGGCACCATTCCCATCCAGATCACCGGCAATGTGAAGCATGGCGGGCTGTTCGAGACTGCCTTCGGCGTTACCCTCGGCGAGCTGGTGGACGATATCGGCGGCGGCACCGCCACGGGTCGTCCCGTGCGCGCCGTACAGGTGGGCGGTCCGCTCGGCGCTTACTGGCCGCGCGACCTGTTCGACACGCCCTTCGACTATGAGGCCTTCGCCGCGAAGGATGGTCTGATCGGCCATGCCGGCATTGTGGTCTTCGACGACACGGTCGACCTCCTGAAGCAGGCGCGCTTCGCCATGGAGTTCTGCGCCGTGGAAAGCTGCGGCAAGTGCACGCCCTGCCGCATCGGCTCGACGCGCGGCGTCGAAGTGCTCGACCGGCTGAAGCAGGGCATCGCGCCCGAAGAGCAGATCGAGACCGTGACCGATCTCTGCAACACGATGAAGTTCGGATCGCTGTGCGCACTGGGTGGCTTCACGCCCTACCCCGTCATGAGCGCACTGACCCATTTCCCGGAAGATTTCCGCCCCGCGCCCGTGCGCGAAGCGGCGGAATAGGAGGAAACCCATGTGCGGAACTCAAGAACGTGGAACCGACAAGCGTTTCGTAGAAGAAACCGACTACGGCACACCCGCTGTCCGCTCTGACAAGACGGTAACCCTGACCATCGACGGCCAGTCTGTCACCGTTCCAGAAGGCACCTCGATCATGCGCGCCGCGCGCGAGGCCGGCATCGCCGTGCCCAAGCTGTGCGCCAACGACATGGTCAAGAGTTTCGGCTCCTGCCGTCTCTGCCTGGTTGAGATCGAGGGCAAGGGCGGCACGCCGGCATCGTGCACCACCCCGGCCATGGACGGCATTGCCGTCAACACCCAGACCGACCGCCTCAACACCATCCGCCGCGGCGTGATGGAACTCTACATGTCCGACCATCCGGAAGACTGCGCGGCCTGCGCCATGGGCAATTGCGAGATGGCGAACATGGCCGAGAGCGTCGGTCTGAAGCAGAACCGCTATGGCGATGAAGGGGCAAACCACCTCGAACCCTCGCCAATCGGCGAGCACGGGGTGAACTTCAAGGAACTGGACGTTTCCAACCCCTATTTCGCTTACGATCCGGCGAAGTGCATCGTCTGCTCGCTCTGCGTTCGCGCCTGTGAGGAACAGCAGGGCACCTTCGCCCTGACGGTGGAAGGCCGTGGCTTTGAAAGCCGCATCACCGCCGGCATGGACGAGCCCTTCCTGCAGTCGGAATGCGTTTCCTGTGGCGCCTGCGTGCAGGCCTGCCCCACCGGTGCGCTTCAGGAAAAGTCCATCATCGAGATGGGCATGCCAGATCGTTCCGCCGTCACCACCTGCGCCTATTGCGGCGTCGGCTGCTCGTTCAAGGCGGAGATGAAGGGCGAGGAAGTCGTCCGCATGGTGCCCTACAAGGATGGCAAGGCCAATCGCGGCCACTCCTGCGTGAAGGGCCGTTTTGCCTATGGCTACGCCACCCACAGGGACCGCATCCTCAATCCGATGATCCGCGAGAAGATCACCGACCCGTGGCGCGAGGTCTCGTGGGAAGAGGTCTATGCCCATATCGGCAGCGAGATCGGCCGCATCCAGAAGAAGTATGGCCGGGGATCGGTCGGCGGCATCACCTCGTCGCGCTGCACCAATGAAGAGACCTATCTCGTGCAAAAACTGGTGCGTCAGGTCTTCGGCAACAACAATGTCGACACCTGCGCCCGCGTCTGCCACTCGCCCACGGGCTATGGCCTGAAGACCACGTTCGGCACCTCCGCCGGCACGCAGGATTTCGATTCGGTCGAACATTCCGATGTGGTTCTGGTGATCGGCGCAAACCCGACCGACGGCCATCCCGTGTTCGCCTCTCGGCTGAAAAAGCGCCTGCGCGAAGGCGCGAAGCTGATCGTCCTCGACCCACGCCGCATCGACCTCGTCCGCACGCCCCATGTGGAGGCGAGCTATCACCTGCCCTTGAAGCCCGGCACCAATGTCGCCGTTCTGACAGCTCTTGCGCATGTGATCGTGTCGGAGGGCCTGTTCGACGAGGCCTTCATCCGCGAGCGCTGCGACTGGGACGAATTCCAGGACTGGGCGAGCTTCGTTCTCCAGCCGGAAAACAGCCCCGAGGCCGTCGAAAGGATGTCCGGCGTTTCCGCCGAGCTGATCCGCGGCGCGGCGCGTCTTTACGCAACGGGCGGTAACGGCGCGATCTATTACGGTCTCGGCGTCACCGAGCACAGCCAGGGCTCCACCACCGTCATGGCCATCGCAAACCTTGCGATGGCAACCGGCAATATCGGCCGGCCGGGCGTGGGCGTGAACCCGCTGCGCGGCCAGAACAATGTGCAAGGCTCCTGCGACATGGGCTCCTTCCCCCACGAGATGCCGGGCTACCGCCATATCTCCGAGGATGCGACCCGCGCCATCTATGAGAGCCTGTGGGGCGTGAAGCTCGACAACGAGCCGGGCCTGCGCATTCCCAACATGCTCGATGCTGCCGTCGATGGCTCCTTCAAGGCGCTTTACGTGCAGGGCGAAGACATTCTCCAGTCCGACCCCAACACGCATCATGTGGCGGCCGGTCTGGAAGCGATGGAATGCGTCATCGTTCACGATCTCTTCCTGAACGAGACCGCCAACTACGCCCATATATTCCTGCCGGGTTCGACCTTCCTTGAGAAGGATGGCACCTTCACCAATGCCGAACGCCGCATCAACCGCGTCCGCAAGGTGATGGAGCCCAAGAACGGCTATGCCGACTGGGAGGTCACGCAGGACATGGCCCGCGCGCTGGGCCAGGACTGGAACTACACGCATCCTTCCGAGATCATGGCCGAGATCGCGGCCACCACGCCAAGCTTCGCCGGCGTGACCTATGAGCTTCTGGAAAAGGAAGGTTCGGTCCAGTGGCCGTGCAACGAGAAGGCTCCCACCGGCACGCCCGTCATGCATATCGACGGCTTTGTGCGCGGCAAGGGCAAGTTCGTGCGCACCGCCTATGTCGCCACCGACGAAAAGGTCGGCCCGCGCTTCCCGCTGCTGCTCACCACCGGGCGCATCCTCTCGCAATACAATGTCGGGGCCCAAACGCGCCGCACGGAGAATGTCGTCTGGCACGACGAGGATCTCCTGGAGATCCATCCGTTCGACGCCGAGAATCGCGGCATCCGCGAGGGCGACTGGGTAAAGCTCAAGAGCCGCTCCGGCGAGACGAGCCTGCGCGCCACCATCACCGAGCGCGTTGCGCCGGGCGTCGTCTACACCACTTTCCACCACCCGGCCACACAGGCCAATGTGGTGACGACCGAATATTCCGACTGGGCCACCAACTGCCCCGAATACAAGGTCACGGCGGTGCAGGTTTCGCCCTCCAACGGCCCGACCGAGTGGCAGGAAGACTACGAAGAACACGCCCGCCAAAGCCGCCGCATCGTGCATGTCGAGGCGGCGGAGTAGTGTGATGTTTGCTGGCGGTGTCCTCACCCCCAACCCGTCATCCCGGAAAGCCGCAGGCTTATCCGGGACCTATTGGAAGCGCATGACGGCCCCAACCCGGTTCTCAACCGGGCATTCACCCCACTGCCTATTGCGGACACCGGCCGCGCCTCTCAATGGGTCCCGGCTCTCGCTTTGCTCGGCCGGGATGACGAATGTGTAGCGCCATGACCCACCCTCCCGCCACAGCCCGCGTTTCAAGAACGGCCCGCCGCACCGGCGGAACGAAAGTCACCCCGCGAACCGTGCCCGAGGAAACGCCCGTCGCGCTTTCCTATGGCGGCACCACCCATGCCGTGATGATGGCGACACCTGCCGATCTGGAAGACTTTGCGCTCGGTTTCAGCGTTACGGAAGGGATCGTTTCCAGCGCCGAAGAAATCGAGGCCATCACCGTTCAGGAGCTCGGCCCCGGCATCGACCTGCAGATCCGTCTGCGCGACACCGCCAACAGGCGTTTCGAGGCGCGCCGCAGGCGGCTTGCCGGTCCCGTCGGCTGCGGCCTTTGCGGGATCGAGAGCATCGAAGAGGCGATGCGCTCCGTACCGGAAACGGCGTCCGATCAGCATTTTTCGGCTGCCGAGATCACCGGTGCCATCAGCGAGCTTTATGAATTTCAGGAACTCCACAAGGCCACTGGTGCCGTCCACGCAGCCGGTTTCTACATGCCCGGCAAGGGCGTTGTTGCCGCACGTGAGGATGTGGGCCGGCACAATGCCCTCGACAAGCTGGCAGGCGCTCTCGTCAAGGCCGGTATCAAACGCGACACCGGCGCGGTGATCGTTACCTCGCGCGTTTCGGTCGAGATGGTGCAGAAAACCGCCGCCATCGGCGCGCCGCTCATTGCCGCCGTTTCCGCACCGACAGCCCTTGCCATCCGTACGGCGGAAACCGCCGGCATGACCCTCGTCGCCCTCGTGCGCGGCGAGGAGTTCGACATTTTCACCCATCCCGAACGCGTGATCATTGGAGCGGCCAGACATGTCGCATGACGAAAAGTTCAAATCCGGCGACGAGCATCTCGTCTACATGGCCAACCAGATTGCCACGTTCTTCACCTCGCAACCGGAAACCGAGCGTGTGGCAGGCGTCGCCGATCACATCAACAAGTTCTGGGAGCCGCGCATGCGCGGGCGCCTTTTCGAAATCATCGAGATGGGCGGCGATGGGCTTTCCCCGCTCGTTCTGGAAGCATCGCAAACGATCAATCGGCCCAAGGCCGCCTGATGTCAGCCGACCGGCTGTTTCTCTACCGCCCAATGCAACGGGAACATGGGATCAAACACGGTGATCGTACCGTCTGAGCTGTAGACGGATTTGGGGAACTCCACCGTTTCATCACGGCGCACCAGCGTAATCGTGTCTTCATTGGCAGGCAGACCGTAATAGGCAGGGCCGTTGAGAGAGGCGAAGGTCTCCAGTTTGTCCAGCGCGCCCTCTTCCTCGAACACATGCGCCAGGCACGACATGGTGTTGATGGAGGTGTAGATGCCGGCACAGCCGCAGGCCGACTCCTTGGCCGGGTCGAGATGCGGTGCCGAATCGGTGCCCAGAAAAAAGCGGCTGTCGCCCGATGTTGCCGCCTTGCGCAGCGCCAGCCTGTGCTCCTCGCGCTTGGCGACGGGCAGGCAGTAGTAGTGCGGGCGAATGCCGCCGGCCAGAATGGCGTTGCGGTTGATGATCAGATGATGCGTGGTGAGTGACGCGGCGAGGTTTTTCTTCGCGCTCTGAACATAGTCGACCCCGTTCTTCGTGGTCACATGCTCCATGATCACCTTGAGCTCAGGCAGGCGCTCACGCAGCGGATTGAGCACCCGCTCGATGAACACGGCTTCGCGGTCGAAAATGTCGATGGAGGCGTCCGTCACCTCGCCATGCACGCACAGCGGCAGGCCAATCTCGGCCATGCGCTCCAGCACCGGCTGCACCTTCATGAGATCGCGCACGCCGCTCTGGGAATTGGTGGTCGCACCCGCCGGATAGAGCTTCACCGCCGTGATGTGCCCGTCGCGGTGGCCGGCCGCCACGTCATCCGCATCCGTCTGCTCCGTCAGGTAAAGCGTCATCAGCGGCGTGAAATCATGTCCCTCGGGCTTTGCCGCCATGATGCGGTCGCGGTAGGCGAGAGCATCCTTCACCGTCACCACCGGCGGCACCAGATTGGGCATGATGATCGCGCGGGCGAAATCGGCGGAAGAATGCGGCAGAACCGCTTCCAGAACCGCGCCATCGCGCAGATGCAGATGCCAGTCGTCGGGGCGGCGGATGGTCAGGGTTTTCACGGAACGTCTACTCCGGCAGGAAAAATCGGTGCGCACGGTCTGCGCTTCCTTTTCCTTCGCCCATGCCGCCATGGATTTCAAGGGTGTGTCAAAAGAGACAGGCGCCGGGCCGCGCCGGGGAGGAGGCCGGCGCGGCGCTGCCTCACGCCACCTGATAATCAGGCGCGGAGCGCAGATAGCGTGCATAGGCATCAGCATCCGGAGGCGAGAGATTTTCCGCCAGCGGGTTGCGGCGTTTCACGCGCGCGCCCATGTCGTCGATCAACTCGTCGAAATGCTTGAAGTGATAGGGCGCCACGCACAGGCCGCCATAGATCTTCGCGGCCGGTCGCTCGTTGCGTCGCCAGTGGAGCATCATGTCCATGTTGGCGCGCATTTCCTCCGGGGTCGGTTGTTTCGCCAGTTTTCCATCCGCATAGCGCACCAGCCATTCGGCGGCGAGGTCGGCGCACAGAACGGTGCAGAAAGACGAGTTGAAACCGACAAAGCCAAGATCGGGAATGTCCGGATTGGCAATCAGGCGATAGAGCCGGTACTGCCCGTCCGACTCCACCAGCTTTTCGCGGTATTCGGCCGGCAGGTAGGGAACGCCGAGCTTCCAGCCAACGGCCAGGATCGCCATATCCGCCTTGAAAACTTCGCCACCAGTCAGCCTTATCGCGCCGGGCTCATAGTTCGCAAAGGTGCCCTGCACGGCCTTGATGCGCCCGTCTGCCACCATCTCGAAAAAGCCCGGCGTGGCGATGGGGACCGAGCAGTTCACGCCTCCCTCGATGGGCTCTTTTGGCTTCAGCCCGGTCTTGTTGAGCTTGAGCTGCACGGTCAGAAGCGCTTCCAGCGCGCGCCAGTGGGCCCAGATGAAGGGACGGGCAACGGCATGGTTGAAGCGGGCGAAGCCGCTCCGGCTCCAGCCCGGAAACATCTTTTCCTGCGCGCGGATGTAGAGGATGCGCTTGAAGTTGATCAGCCCGCCGACGAAGTAAGGAATGCGCCAGACCGATTCCAGATAGACGATGGTGACGGAGCGAGCACCCGATTTCACCGCGCTCACGGCAATGTCGGTCGCCGATTTCGAGAAACCGAGAACCGTAACGCGTTTGCCTTTTACCATGGCCGGATCGGTGTATTCGGACGAGTGAATCACGGCCCCTCCCGCCGCTTCGAACTCCTCCTGGCCCGGATGGGTGAGAATGTTCTTCTCACTGAACTGGCCGGTGCAAACAGCGACAAAATCGAAGGTTTCGCTGGTTTTCTCGCCATTCGCCGTTTCGAGATCGAGTTCCCAGCCGGGTTTGCCATCGTCGCGCCGGCGCATGGCAGAAACGGAGGTGTTGAAGCGGATCAGCGGGCGCAGACCGTGGTCGTCTGCGTAGTCCGACAGATAGGAGAAAACCTGCGGGCCCTTCGGCCATTCGGGAAAATCCTTCGGCATCGCCTTGTCGGTGTACCGATAGAGATCCTTCGGGCTCTGCGTCTGGACATCCGGATAGGAGCGTGAGGGCTCCCAGACACCGCCCAGTTCGTGGCTGCGCTCAAGAACGGTTACCCGGTGCCCACGCTTCTTGAAGGAGCGGGCGGCGGCAAGGCCGCTGACGCCGGCGCCGATCACGCAGACATGCTTTCGTTTTGTCATGACGTTGTTCCTCCCGTCCGGCAAATTCTGGACGCGCGCCTCCCCGCGCCGCGTGTTGCCACGTCGCCAAAGGTCCCTTGCCGGCCTTGATTGTTATCGGGTTCGGGCCGGCTCCCTTCAGGACCCGGCCAAAGCGCCTGGCGCTAGTCGTTTGCTTCCGGCGGCAGGAAATCCACTTCGTGAAGGGCCGAGACCTTCACCACCTCTTCCGGGTCGGTCATGTTGTGCAGCGTCTCGAACAGCGCTTCGAGCTTGCGCGCCGGCGAAACCCAGAAGAGCGCGCGGGCCGGTTTGTCGGACCTGTTGAAATAGCCATGCGGAACGCCGCGCGGCATGCGCACCAGATCGCCCGCCTTCGCCTTCATCCACTTGCCGTCGAGCTTCAGATCCAGCTCGCCTTCCTGCACCAGAATGAACTCTTCCTGTGTAGGATGAACATGAACCGGCACGAACTGGCCGGGGTCGCTGTTGGTTTCAAAGGCGAAGGTGGAATCGCAGGTGGCCTTGGGAAAATAGACCTGACCGAGAATGTTCCATTCCTTGCCGGCATAGCCCTCACCGTTTGCGGTGACGCCTTTTTCGAGTTCCTTTTCCATGATTTTCCTCCCTTGATCACGGAGTTTCATGGTGCCCGGAAGCGACCCGGAAAAATATCCGGAAACTGAACCAAATATCCGAAAAACGAAAAAAACAGACCGGTTTTGGCGAGAAACCAGGACAAATCTTGGAGAAACCAAAACACCTGCTAAACTCCGGGAATGGTGATCGCCCGGGAGGAGTGGGGCGACCGCCCGTTGTCCAGCCACGCCCTTTTTCAGACGGACGATCTGGACTGTGCACGGGAGAAGGTTGCCCGGAAATTCTGCAACCACCGGCTGGAAGTGGTCGGTGGCGGACGGTTTCGCGCGGTGCAAAACCACCAGCCGGGCCTCCTCGTTTCCCTCAACTATATCAGCTACGGCGCCGATGTTCTGATCGACCCCGGCGCGCTCGAAACCTTCTATCTCATACAGGTTCCCATTTCCGGCTGCGCGACGATCAAACACAACCGGAAGGAATTCCTGAGTGATGGCGACAGGGCGGCGCTGCTCAATGCCGACCGCGAAACCTCCATGCGCTGGTGGGCCGGTTGCGAGCAGGTTCTGGTGCAGATCCCCAAAGCCTCGTTCATGGGTTTCGCCGAGCAGCTCTGCGAGCGCCCGCTGCCGGGACCTGTGGTGTTCGATCCGGTGATCGATTTCACCCGGCCGGAGCTTGCTTCATGGCGCAATCTGGTCAATGCGATGTTCCGCGCCGCCAACAAGCCCGAAAAGCAGGTGCTGAACCTTTGCGCCGCGTTCCATGAGCAGCGCATTCTCGAGGCGCTTCTGAGACTCCAGCCGCACAATCTCTCCGCTTTCTTTGACACAAGGCAGGAGGCGGCACCGCGGCAGGTGAAGCGCGCCGACGCGTTCATCAGGGAGAATGCGCACCGCCCGATCACCCTGACCGACATCGCGGCGGCATCGGGGGTCGGTGCGCGGGCGCTGCAGCTTGCCTACAAGCGCACGCACGGTCTTTCACCCATGCACGCGCTGACGCTTGAGCGTCTGCGTCGCGTGCGGTTCGATCTGGAAAATGCTCAAGGCGAGATTTCGATAACGGAAACAGCGCTGCGCTGGGGCTTCAGCCATCTCGGGCGCTTTGCCGCCGACTACCGCAAGACCTTCGGTGAGCGCCCCAGCGAGACCGCCCGCAGAGCCGCCTACTGATCCGTCATTTTGCCGCCGGCATCTTCAGCGCGGAAACCGACGCTTCGCTGTTGTGGACATAGTCATTGGCATCCGGCTGGCGCTGCAGGATCAGGATGAACAGGAAGTCCATCAAAGTGAGCTGCGCATCGCGCGACGTGATGGCGGAGGAGCGCACCCGTTCCTCGTCTGCGACCGTGTGCAGGCGAATGTCGGCAACGCGCATCAGCGGATTCTGCTGCAAGCCGGTAACGGAGATGACAGTCGCGCCCCGCGCCTTTGCAAGCTCGGCAATGCGCACCGTCTCGATGCTGGTGCCGGAGTAAGACAGTGCAAAGAGCACATCCTCTTCGCCCAGAGAGGAGACATTGGCCATCTGCACATGGCTGTCGCTGTCATGCAGTGCGTTGCGGCCAAGCTTCTGCAGCTTGTAGGAAAAGTCGCGCGCCACCAGCGAGGATGCGCCAACCCCTGCAATGTGTATGCGGCGCGCGCCGTCAAGCGCCTCAAGAGCTCGGGCTATCTCAGGCTCGTGATTGGCGGCGATGGTCTGCTGCATGGAGAGAAGCTTGCTTGAGATCAGCTTTTGCGAAATCGTGGCGTGGCTGTCGCCGATCTCGATGGTGGAGTGGATCATGCCTGGCGGCACATGCCATTCCTGCGCCCTGGCCTTGCTGACCGCCAGCTTCAGATCCTGATAGCCCGAGAAGCCGAGTTTCTGGCTGAACTTCACCACGCTCGACTGGCTACGGCCTGTCTCTTCCGCCAAGGCCGCGGAGGAGAGCCTGAGCACGCGGTCGGGATTGTCGACGATGAACTGGCCGATCTGCCGGTCGGCCGGCGCCATGGTCTCAAGCTGCGCGTCGATGATCTTCAGGACAGACATGGCTTCCTTTCGAGGAACGGGATAGCGAAACTAAATGAGTTTCGCCGCCAGGGGAATCCCGCAGGAATTACAAAATGGAATAATATATTCCCAACAGGGCTTGATCAAAGGAATTCACCAATAGAGACTGGGGCTTCGCCTATCGGTGTTTCCGGAACCGCAATCATGGACAGACTGAGAATAACAGGGGGCCAGCCGCTTCAGGGCGCCGTCACCATTGCCGGGGCAAAGAATGCTGCGCTGCCGCAGATTGCCGCCGCGCTTTTGAGCCCGCATCCGCTTGAACTGTCGAACCTGCCGCTGGTCTCCGATGTGGAGAACATGCTCCAGGTCGCCGAGCTTTACGGGGCGTCGGTGACGCGCAACGCCCACACGGCGGTGATCGACGCCAGCGCGATGGTTTCATGCGAAGTCTCCTATGAAACGGTGCGGCGGATGCGGGCCACGGTCCTGTTTCTCGGGCCATTGCTTGCGCGGTTCGGCGAGGCGCGGGTATCGCTGCCCGGGGGATGTGCCATCGGCGCGCGGCCGGTGGACATGCATTTGAAGGCGCTCGAAATGCTGGGTGCAGATATCGGCATCGAAGGCGGGCTGATCGTCGCCCGCGCAACCGATGGGCTCAAAGGCACACGGGTCATCCTGAGTTCGCCTTCGGTGGGCGCGACGGAGACGGCCATGATGGCGGCCACTGCAGCGCACGGCGAGACCGAAATCCTGAATGCGGCGCGCGAACCGGAAGTGGCGGACCTCGCCGCCTGCCTCAACGCCATGGGCGCGAAGATCGAGGGAGCGGGAACGCATCGCATCATCATCGAGGGCGGCACCGCCTGGAAGGCTGCTGCGCATCACGTCATCCCCGACCGCATCGAGGCCGGCACCTATGCGGTGGCTGCGGCCATTACCGGCGGAGCGCTGGAACTGGTGAACGCGCGCATGGAAAACCTCGCCGCCGTGATCCAGGCGCTGGAGGTGATGGGCGTGAATGTGTGGCCGAGCGACCGGGGTCTGGTGGTTTCAAGGAACGGCGCCCTGCGTACGACCGACCTCACCACAGAACCCTATCCGGGCTTTCCGACAGACCTTCAGGCGCAGTTCATGGCGCTCGCCTGCTGCGCCGACGGAACATCGCTCGTCCGCGAGACGATTTTCGAGAACCGTTTCATGCATGTGCCGGAACTGGCGCGGCTCGGCGCCGACATCACCCTACAGGGCACGACGGCCGTGGTCCGGGGCGGCAAGCCGCTCAAGGGGGCGCAGGTGATGGCAACGGATCTGCGCGCTTCGGTCTGCCTTGTGCTTGCAGCGCTTGCCGCGGAAGGCGAAACCATCATCAACCGCGTCTACCACATCGACCGCGGCTATGAGCAGCTCGACCGAAAACTGGCGCAATGCGGCGCAACAATCGAGCGGTTGCAGACATGAGCGACGCGGAGAGCCATTTTTATCTCGGCGTTGATGGTGGTGGTACGGGCTGCCGCGCGCGCATTGAGGATGCAGCAGGTGACGTGCTCGGTCAGGGGCTTTCGGGTCCCGCCACCACGCGGCTTGGCGTTGAGACTGCCTGGGCCTCGGTCCGGCGCGCAGTGGACGCTGCAATTGAAGAAGCGGGTTTCGGCGAGGCAGAGATCGCCCGCATTCATGCCGGGATCGGCCTTGCCGGCATGCGCCGCAAGGGTGCCGTCGAGGCGTTTCAGGCGCTATCGCACCCCTTCGCCAGCATCGTCTTTGCCAGCGACAGCGACACTGCCTGCCTTGGCGCGCATTCGGGTCTCGATGGCGCTATCGCCATTGCGGGAACAGGTTCGGTGGGGCTTGGCATCGTGGATGGAAAGCATCTGCGCATCGGCGGCTACGGCTTTCCGATTTCCGATGAGGGAAGCGGTGCCGATATCGGCCTCAATGCCGTGCGTGCCGCACTGCAGGGCCATGACGGACGCATTCCGCAAAGCGCGCTTCTGACCGAAGTCATGCGCCGCTTCGACGAAGACCCGGCAGAGGTGGTGGCCTGGATGGACCGGGCAAGCGCCACGGACTATGCCACCTTCGCGCCCATGGTGCTGCGCCATGCCGACCAGGGCGATGCCGCCGCGCGGCGCATCGTGCAGGACGCGGCTGCGCAGATCGACATGCTGGTGCGCACGCTCTTCGACCAGAACGCGCCGCGCGTGACACTGCTTGGCGGACTTTCAGGCCCTCTGGAGCCCTGGCTCTCGCCCGATGTGCGCCGGCGCCTGAAGCCCGCCGACGGCGATGCGGTGGACGGCGCGATCATCCTCGCCCGGCGGGCGGCGGGGGGCGGGTGACGCTTTAAATGAACGGGACAACCGCGTTGCATCAACGCTGTGCGTGGTTCGACAGGCTCACCATGAGGGAGGGCTTTGATTGCACAACCCGTCGTGCCAGCCATTCCATTCCTCATGGTGAGCCTGTCGAACCACGCACAACGCCAGAGCTTCGAAAACAATGGCCCGCGCAACCTTAAGGGTCAATTCAAACCCGGCGCGGGCCTTTCCGTTTCAGCGCAATTCCTTGCGCAGGATCTTGCCGACATTGGATTTCGGCAGATCGTCGCGGAACTCGATATATTTCGGGCGCTTGTAACCGGTGAGGTTCTCCTTGCAGAACGCCTTGAGGTCCTCTTCCGTCAGGTTCGCGTCCTTGCGGACCACGAAGAGCTTCGGCACCTCGCCTGAATGCTCGTCCTCGACGCCGACAATCGCTGCTTCCAGAACACCCGGGTGATTGGCAATCACGTCTTCCACCTCGTTGGGGAAGACCTTGAAGCCCGACACCACGATCATGTCCTTCTTGCGGTCGACAATGGTGACCTGACCATCCTCGGCCATGGTGCCCATGTCGCCGGAACGGAAGAACCCGTCCTCGGTCATGACCTTGGCGGTTTCGTCCGGCCGGTTCCAGTAGCCGGCCATCACCTGCGGGCCACGAATGCAGATCTCGCCGACCTTGCCAAAGGGCAGGTTCTTGCCCTGATCGTCGCGGATGACGACGTCGGTGGACGAAATCGGATAGCCGATCGTGCCGGTGAACTCCTTCGCCGCAAAGCTGTTCACCGTGGCCACGGGAGAGGTTTCCGAGAGACCATAGCCCTGCGAGATCACGCAGCCAGTGAGCTTCTGCCAGCGCTCGGCGACCGCACGCTGCACCGCCATTCCGCCGCCGAAGGTGACGAGCAGGCTCTTGAAGGGAAGCTTGCAGAAGTCCTCATTGTTCAGGAGCGCGTTGAACAGCGTGTTGAGCCCCGGGAAAATGTGGAAGTCGTATTTCTGCAGCTCCTTCACGAAGGCGGGAATGTCGCGCGGATTGGGAATCAACACGTTGTTGCCGCCAAGCTTCATGCCCATCAGCGCGTTCACCGTGAGCGCGTAGATGTGATAGAGCGGCAGGGCGCAGATCAGCACCGGCGCACCGGGCTTCGGCTTGCCTATATAGGCGCTGCGGAACCAGAGTTCGTTCTGGATCACATTGGCGAGCACATTGCTGTGCAGCAGCGTTGCGCCCTTGGAAACACCGGTCGTGCCGCCCGTATATTGCAGGAAGGCATTGTCCGACAGTGCGATGTCAACCGGCCTGAACCCATGGGCCGCGCCCTTCTTGACCGCCTCCCTGAAGGAGACATGCCCCGGCAAAGACCAGGCGGGCACCATCTTCTTGACGCGGCGAACCACGAAATTGACAATATGACCCTTGAGCCCCAGAAGCTCGCCCATCGAGGCAACGACCACGTGTTTCACCGAAGTCTTCGAGGCGACGGCCTCGAGCGTGTGGGCGAAGTTTTCCAGTATGACGATGGCTTCCGCACCCGCATCGTTGAGCTGGTGTTCCAGCTCGCGCGGCGTGTAGAGCGGATTGACGTTGACCACCACATAGCCTGCACGCAGCACCGCCATCATGGCGACAGGATATTGCAGGACATTGGGCATCATCAACGCAACACGCGCGCCGCGTTCAAGCCCGAGCGACTGCAGATAACCCGCGAAGTGCTGCGACATCTCCTCAAGGTCACGATAGCTGAGCGATTTGCCCATGCAGGTGAAAGCGGGGCGGTCGCCATAGGTCTTGCAGGCATCCACGAGCAATTCGCCAAGCGAATTGTTGGGGAAGTCTCCCATCTCTGCGGGAATGCCCTTGGGATAATGCTCCACCCACGGCCGGGCGATCCCGGCCTTGCGGGACGCCTGGGCTTTTTTCGGCGCAGCCTTGCCGGCAGAAGTCGCCGACTTCTTCGATGAACCGGCTGCGGATTTCGCGGCCGGCTTCTTCGCCGTGGTCGATGCCGCCTTTTTGGCCACCGTCTTGCCGCCCGTTCCGCCCTTTGCGGTGCGTGCGGCTTTCTCTTCACCCTTGGCGGGCGTCTTTGCGCTTTTTGCCAACTGCTCCTCCCAGAAAGAAAAACCAGCTATAACGTTTACGTTCACGTAATACCAAACGCAACACAAACCGTCATATGACGATTGGGCAAGCGCGCGGCATCATGACGATCTCCCCTCAAAAGGCGAGTGTATGGCGACAGTACGGGGTTTCACAAGTGCGATTGCGCCTCCCCGCCGGTGTGGTGGATTTGAAGACCGCTTTGTTCCCGGGTCGAGGTCGCTTTGCGAACCTCAAATCCGAAAACCACACAGGAAACATGAATTTGCGTGTGTCCGGATCGAACCCGAGATGCGCGCACCCTCCGGATGGAGGGGGTGGATTTCGAATTGAGGGCACTGGTGCGATGACACCATAAAGTGTGCGTTGCCTCACTGGCCGTAGCCTGCGTGTCCTTCCAGGAAGGCAAGTTCCTCCGGGCTGCTGTCCCGGCCAAGAACACGGTTGCGATGCGGAAAGCGCCCAAAGCGGGCCACGATGTCCCGATGCTCGATCGCGTATTTCAGCGCCTCTTCCTGGCCGAGCGACTTGAACAGCATGACGGCGCGCTCCTGATCGGCCAGCACTTCCGAATGCATGAACGGCATATAGAGGAACTGGCGCTCGCGCTCGCTCATTCCCTCATCGAGGCCCTTGTCGACGGCATGGCTGGCAACCCGCATGGCGAGCTCATCCGAGGCGAAAGCGCGCGGCTGGCGGCGGTGGATGTTGCGCGGGAACTGATCGAGCACGATGACAGCGGCGAGAGCCGCCCCGGGATCGGTGAAAACGCTTTCCGGAAGATCACGCATCAACCGCTCATGGAGCCGGGAAAACCGCTCGCGGATCAGAGTGTCCGTCTCCTCGCTCACCGCAAACCATTCCCTGGGCGTCAGCGTCTCGAACCAGAAGTCCAGAACCTCCTTCTGCCAGTTATCGCTCATGCGTTATTCTCCTCGAAACGTCGACACTGTTGCGGATATGGTTTCTCTCATAGCCATACTACAAGAGCGCGAATGGAGTTTTGTTGCATCCATTAACTCGGATTCGACAAATAATTGCATTTAAGGCGGTAAAGTGTTCGAGGGAGTTCCCTCCCTATTCGAACTTTGCTTATATGCCAGCTTCCAGGGCCTCGGGAGTGGGCCCATGTGAGAATCAGGGAGACCTCAATGAAAAACAAACTGACCTTCGCGGCTGCGCTGCTGGCCGCCACGGTGCTGAGCGGCGCGGCAGGCGCAAAGACGCTTGTCTATTGCTCGGAAGGAAGCCCGGAAGGCTTCGACCCGGCGCTCTATACCGCGGGCACCACATTCGACGCATCGTCGAAGCCGGTCTACAACCGCCTTGTCCAGTTCGAGCCGGGCACAACCAAGACCATTCCGGGCCTGGCAGAGAGCTGGGAGATTTCGGACGATGGTCTCGAGGTCACCTTCAAGCTGCGTGAGGGTGTGAAGTTCCACACCACGGACTTCTTCACGCCGAGCCGCGACTTCAACGCCGACGACGTGCTGTTCTCGTTCAACCGTCAGCTTCAGGAAGACCATCCTTACCACGCCTATGTGGAAGGTGCTTCGTGGGAGTATTTCAACGGCATGTCCATGCCGGACCTGGTGAAGTCCATCGAGAAAGTGGACGATTACACGGTGAAGTTCGTGCTGAACCGTCCGGAAGCGCCGTTCATCGCCAACCTGGCCATGGACTTCGCCTCCATCTTCTCGAAGGAATATGCCGACAAGCTCGCCGAGGGCGGCAATCTTTCGGACCTGAACCAGAAGCCGGTCGGCACCGGTCCCTTCCAGTTCGTGGCTTACCAGCCTGACGCCGTGATCCGCTACAAGGCGCATCCAGACTACTGGAACGGCAAGCAGCCGATCGACGATCTGGTCTTCGCCATCACCACCGAGGCCTCCGTGCGCCAGCAGAAGCTGATCGCCGGCGAGTGCCACATCACGCCTTACCCGAACCCGGCCGACATCGAGAGCCTGAAGGCGAACGATGCGCTGAAGGTGGACGAGCAGGAAGGCCTGAACGTCGGTTACCTCGCTTACAACACCAAGGTTGCCCCGTTCGACAACGCGAAGGTCCGCAAGGCGCTGAACATGGCGATCAACAAGGAAGCCATTCTCGACGCCGTGTTCCAGGGTGCCGGCCAGGCGGCCAAGAACCCGATCCCGCCGACAATGTGGTCGTATAACGACGCGGTCGAGGACGATGCCTACGATCCGGAAGCAGCCAAGAAGATGCTTGAGGAAGAGGGCGTTTCGGACCTTTCCATGAAGGTCTGGGCGATGCCTGTGCAGCGTCCCTACAACCCGAACGCGCGCCGCATGGCCGAGCTGATCCAGGAGGATTTCTCCAAGGTCGGCGTCAATGTCGAGATCGTCTCCTACGAATGGGGTGAGTATCTCGAGCGCTCCAAGGCGGAAGACCGCGATGGCGCGGTGCTGCTTGGCTGGACCGGCGACAATGGCGATCCGGACAACTTCCTCGCCGTTCTGCTCGGCTGTGACGGTGTCGGCGGCTCCAACCGCGCCCAGTGGTGCAATGAGGAGTTCGAGGGTCTGATTCAGAAGGCCAAGACGCTCTCTTCGCAGGAGGAGCGTACAAAACTCTACGAAGAGGCCCAGGTGGTCTTCAAGCGTGAGGCTCCGTGGGCAACCATCGCTCACTCGGTCGTCCACATGCCGATGCGCAAGGAAGTGACCGGCTACAAGATGGACCCGCTTGGCGGCCACGCCTTTGAAGGCGTCGATATCGCCGAATAGGCCCCTTCACCAGAAACAGGAACCGGCGGCGGCGCGAGCTGTCGCCGGTCGTGTATTAGATGTTCCGTTTCTTTCTCTCCAGGCTGGCGCTGTTGATCCCCACCTTCATCGGGGTGTCCATCGTCGCCTTTTCCTTCATTCGCCTTCTGCCGGGCGATCCGATCATGCTTCTGGCCGGCGAGCGCGGCATGAGCGAGGAGCGCTACCAGCAGCTCCAGGCGCTCTACGGCTTCGACCAGCCGCTGTTCGTGCAGTATTTCAACTACATGACGGATCTGTTGCAGGGCGATTTCGGCACCTCCATCGTCACCAAGAGGCCGGTGCTTCAGGAGTTCCTGACGCTGTTTCCGGCGACGATCGAGCTCTCGCTTTGCGCGATCATCGTGGCGGTTGCCATTGGCGTTCCGCTCGGCGTGATCGCGGCCGTCCGGCGCGGTTCGTGGCTTGATCAGACGGTGATGGGCGCGGCCCTTGTCGGCTATTCCATGCCGATCTTCTGGTGGGGCCTGCTCCTGATCATCCTGTTCTCCGGCATTCTTGGCTGGACGCCGGTCTCAGGTCGCATCTCGCTGCTTTATTTCTTCCCACCCGTCACCGGCTTCATGCTGATCGACAGTCTTCTGTCGGGCCAGGCGGGCGCGTTCAAATCGGCGCTTTCGCATCTCATCCTGCCGACCATCGTGCTGGCTACGATCCCGCTTGCGGTGATCGCCCGCCAGACCCGTTCGGCCATGCTTGAAGTGCTGGGCGAAGATTATGTGCGCACGGCGCGCTCCAAGGGCCTGCCGCCACGCCGGGTGATCGGCCTGCATGCGCTGCGCAACGCGCTCATCCCCGTGGTGACCACCATCGGTCTCCAGGTGGGCGTGCTTCTGGCCGGCGCGATCCTCACCGAGACGATCTTCTCCTGGCCGGGCATCGGCAAGTGGATGGTCGACAGCGTGTTCAAGCGCGATTATGCGGTGGTGCAGGGCGGGCTTCTGCTCATTGCCGCCATCATCATGATCGTGAACCTGATCGTGGACGTTCTCTACGGTCTGATCAATCCGAGAATCAGGCACTGACCATGAGCTCGACAAACACAAAAGATCCGAATGCCGCCGTCGGTCTCGAAGGCGGCACGGTCATCGCGGTCACGCGGCGCGCCCGCCTGGCGGAATTCTGGTACTATTTCAGCCAGAACCGTGGCGCCGTGATCGGCCTTTACGTTTTCCTCGCAATCGTGGTCATCGCGCTTCTGGCGCCCGTGATCGCACCGCACAGTCCGAGCCTGCAGAATCGCGGCTTCTTCCTTCTGCCTCCGGTCTGGCAGGAAGGCGGCAACTGGTCGTTCATTCTCGGCACCGATGCGGTGGGACGAGACGTGCTCTCACGCCTGATCTACGGCGCGCGCTTCTCGCTCTTCATCGGCGTGGTGGTGGTCTCGGTCGCCGTCTCCGTCGGCATTCTGGTCGGCCTTATCGCCGGTTATTTCCGCGGCGCGGTGGACACGGTCATCATGCGCGTGATGGACATCATCCTCGCTTTCCCGTCGCTGCTTCTGGCGCTGGTTCTGGTCGCCATTCTGGGGCCGGGCCTCGTCAACGCGATGATAGCCATCGCCCTCGTGCAGCAGCCGCACTATGTGCGCCTCACGCGCGCTGCCGTGATGTCGGAGAAGGGGCGCGACTATGTGACGGCGGCACGCGTTGCCGGCGCGGGCAACATAAGGCTGATGTTCAAGACCATCCTGCCGAACTGTACCGCACCGCTGATCGTGCAGGCGGCGCTCTCCTTCTCGACCGCGATCCTCGATGCGGCGGCGCTTGGCTTCCTCGGCATGGGCGCACAGCCGCCCACACCCGAATGGGGCACGATGCTGGCCGAAGCGCGCGAGTTCATCCTGCGTGCGTGGTGGGTCGTCACCTTCCCCGGTCTCGCCATCCTGATCACCGTTCTTGCCATCAACCTGATGGGCGACGGTCTTCGCGATGCGCTCGATCCCAAGCTGAAGAGGTCGTGACATGAGTGATGCTCTTCTCGACATCCGCAATCTGAGCGTCGAATTCGAGACGGCGGGCGGCACGCTGCGCGCGGTGGATGGCGTTTCGCTGTCCGTCGAGGCGCGCGAGGTTCTGGCCATCGTCGGCGAATCGGGCTCGGGCAAATCCGTGTCCATGCTGGCGGTGATGGGGCTTCTGCCCTGGACCGCCAAGGTGACGGCGGATGCCATGACCTTTCAGGGCCGCGACATCCTCAATCTGTCGCCATCCGAACGGCGCAAGATCGTCGGCAAGGACATTGCCATGATCTTCCAGGAGCCAATCGCCAGCCTCAACCCGTGCTTCACCGTCGGTTTCCAGATCGACGAGACGCTGAAGATGCACACCGACCTTTCGGCGCGCCAGCGGCGCGACCGGACGGTGGAGCTCTTCGAGGCGGTGGGCCTGCCCAATGCGGCCGACCGGGTGAACGCCTACCCGCACCAGATGTCGGGTGGCCAGTGCCAGCGCGTGATGATCGCCATGGCGATTGCCTGCAATCCCAAGCTCCTGATCGCCGACGAGCCGACAACCGCGCTCGACGTGACGATCCAGAAGCAGATTCTCGATCTTCTGGTGTCGATCCAGGCCGAGAAGAACATGGGCATGATCATGATCACCCATGACATGGGCGTGGTGGCGGAAACGGCCGATCGCGTGATCGTGCAGTACAAGGGCAAGAAGATGGAGGAAGCCGACGTGCTTTCGCTCTTCGAAAAGCCCCAGCACCCCTATACCAAGGCGCTGCTTTCGGCCCTGCCGGAGAACGCGACAGGCGACCGCCTGCCGACCGTCTCCGACTTCGTGTTCGATGAAGCGCCGCTGACAGGAGCCCGCCCATGAGCGAGATCGTCCTGGAAACGCGCGGCATCACGCGCGACTATCACATCGGCGGCGGCTTTTTCGGAAAGGGCCGCATCATCAACGCGCTGAAAGGCATCGACCTCAAGGTTGAGAAGGGCAAAACGCTGGCCATCGTCGGCGAATCGGGCTGCGGGAAATCCACCCTCGCCCGCATCATGACGATGATCGACGCACCCACCTCCGGCGAACTCCTGATCGACGGGAAACCGGTCGAGATCAGCAAGAAGGGTGTGGAGCCCGAAATGCGCCGCAAGGTGCAGATCGTCTTCCAGAACCCCTATGGTTCACTGAATCCGCGCCAGAAGATCGGCGACGTCCTGATGGAGCCGCTGATCATCAACGAGAAGGTTCCCGTGAAGGAGCGGCGCGAACGCGCCATGGAAATGCTTTTGAAGGTCGGTCTGCAGGCCGAGCACTTCAATCGCTATCCGCACATGTTCTCCGGCGGCCAGCGCCAGCGCATCGCCATCGCGCGCGCGCTGATGCTGAGGCCCCGCCTGCTGGTGCTGGACGAGCCGGTTTCCGCGCTCGATCTCTCGGTGCAGGCGCAGGTGCTGAACCTTCTGGCGGATCTGCAGGAAGAGTTCGGGCTCACCTATGTCTTCATCAGCCACGATCTTTCGGTGGTGCGCTATATCGCCGACGAGGTGATGGTGATGTATTTCGGTGAGGCGGTCGAATACGGCACCCGCGATGCGGTGTTCTCCGACCCGCAGCACGAATACACGCGCACGCTCTTCGCCGCGACGCCGCGCGCCGACGTGGACAGCATCAGGAAGAGACTGGCGGAGAAGGCTGCATAGATCTTTCAGCTGGTAGCGTGAACGCGCTGCGCTGAAAGCCATGCAGCGTCATCCCGGAAGCCCGAAGGGCTATCCGGGACCTATTGGAAGAATGCCATGAAGCGCGGCCCGGATGCGCTTCGGGCGCGCGTTGGACCATTGGCTCCTTCTATGGAGATCGGCCGCGCCTCTCAATAGGTCCCAGCTCTCTCTGCGCGCGGCCGGGATGACGATTGCGCTGCCTCACAATCCCGCGCGCGTTCCATCACCCCTCTTTGGGCAGCGCATAACCGGCCTTTTCCGCCCATTGCACATGCTCGGCTGCCTTTTCCAGAAGCCATGCGCGCATGGCCATTGCCGAAGGGCTGACCGGCCCCCGCGATACGGAGGACAGGTAATAGCTGTTGCGTCCGGCGACGGAGGGGCCGCACGGACACACCAGCCGACCGTCGCGCAGCATGGCGGCCGCCGAGACGTCATCGCCAAGAGCCACGCCAAGCCCGCGCGCAGCCGCCTCGAGACAGAGCTGCGTGCGGTGAAAGATGAGATGGCCCGATGCGGCGCTGAGGTTCGTGCCCTGCCGCCGCAGGAGCTCGTCCCACGTGTTCACGCCGCGGTCGTAGATCAGCTTGTTGGCGATCAGGCCGCAGCTTCGCACATGCTCGGCGCGCTCCGGCGCGCAGACGGGGAAGATCGTGAAATCCAGAAAAGGTTCGCGCGAGTAACCCGGCACATCGAGCCGGCCCCAGGTGAGGGCAAGGTCCGTGTCGGGCGCGATGGTGCGCGGCGGCTCGGGATAGGAGCGCAGTTCGAGCTCGATGCCAAGGTCCTCCAGCACCTCATCGGTCAGCAACGGCATGAGCCAGAGTGCAGCCAGGTCGGAATCTGACTCCAGAACCACGCGCCCCTTTGCGTTGCGCGTTGCGCGCGTGCCCGTGTCGAGCGAAATGAGCATCAGCGCATCGGCGACAATCTCCGCGTAGCGCGCGCCACCTGGTGTGAGTGCCACCTGCCGGTGTCGGCGCTCGAACAATGGCATGCCGAGCTCGGCTTCGAGATTCTTGATGTATCGGCTGACCGACGCATGGGTGACGCCGAGCTCGGCAGCGGCGCGCGAAAAGCTCTGGTGACGGGCCGCCGCGTCGAATGCCCTGACGGCGTTGAGATTGGGCAGGCGATGTCTCATCGCTTTAGCGTAACATAAACGCACACAACGGGAAGAATAATTTCTATTGTGTAAAGCAGCCGTAGACCCCAAATAGGAACTGTAGCGATGGGTTGACCGATCAAGACCGGCAGCACATCGCAGCAGACTCTCTACATTGCCAACCCTCTCAAGGAGGTTCTGATGTCGCACTACACGGTGGGCGTTGGTTCCAGCCCTGAATTGCAGCGCTATGCGCGGCAGGCGAACAAGGCCCGTTCCACGGCGCTGAAGCACGCCCTGACCGCAATTGGTACGCGGATCGGGCACATCTGGCGCAAGCCGACCGGCACGCCGCCTATTGGTGGAGCGGACCCGGTTTGACCCTGCCAGGAAAGAGCGCCAAAACGCTTCTGGAACACAACAGATAAGGGCCGGATCCGACAGCGGACCCGGCCCTTATTGCATCTGGACTTTCGCTTCGATCACACCACCATGACCGGGCAATTGGCAAGGCTCGTGACCTTGTGGGACACGCTGCCCAGAAGATAGCCTTCCAGATCTCCCAGACCTCGGCTGCCGAGCACGATCAGGTCCACCTCACGCTCCTTGGCGAATTTCACGATGGTGCGTGCCGGCTGGCCGTTCTTCACGAAAGCACGTGGGCTTTCGGCGCCCATTTCCACTGCCGCCTTCTTGGCGGCATCGGCGATTTCCCTGGCGTGCTCACGCATGACATCGTCTAGGTTCTGCGGATCGTCGGGCCGCACCATGGACATGGACGCCTCAAGCAGGCTGTGATGCCGGAATACAGTCAGCATCATGAGTTCGGCGCCAGTGGTCTTCTGCATCTTGACGCCCATCTCAAGCGCCTTCAGCGAATTTTCCGAACCATCGACCGGGACGAGTATCCTTTTGAACATCGGGTCTCTCCTAATCGAATGCCAGGCTGGGCAGGAACAGGGCGATCTGCGGGAAGAAGATCAGTGCTGCCGAAACACCAAGCAGGATGAGCGTGAAGGGCGGAATGCCCCGTATCACATCCATGTATGGTCGCTTGAAGATGGCGATTGCCGTGAAGATGTCACACCCGAATGGCGGTGTGGCGGAGCCGATCGCCACCTGCAGCGTGATGATCGTGCCGACCAGAACCTTGTCGAGACCGACCGCATCCACCACCGGCGCGAAGATCGGCACCAGCACGAGGATGACCACGATCGGATCGACGAACATGCAGCCGACGAAGAAGGCGATCGAGATGACGGCGAGCACCATTTTCGGGCCCATTTCATCAATGCCGATGGCGCCGAGTATCTGCTGCGGGATCTGTGCGAAGGAGATCACCCAGGAGAAGGCCGTGCCGGCAGCGACGAGAATGAACACCACGGCGGTGATGAGGCCGGTGGACTTGGAGATCTTGTAGATGTCGGCCACGCTCAGCGAGCGGAAGATCACCAGTTCCAGGAACAGCGCATAGGCCACGCAGATGGCCGCCGCCTCGGTGGGGCTGACAATGCCGCCATAGATGCCGCCAACGATGATGACCGGAAAGAACAGCGGCCAGATGGCCGCGCGCACGGCTGCCACGCGCTCGCCCCAGGGCGCTTTCGGCTCGGTCGGCACGCCCTTCACGATCGCATAGACGATGCAATAGGCGGAAAAGAGAACCAGCAGCAGAAGCCCAGGCCCGATGCCGGCGATGAAGAGCTCGGCAATCGAGGTCTTGGAGACGACGCCATAGATGATCATGCCGATGGAGGGCGGGATCAGAAAGGCGATGTCACTGGCGTTGATGATCAGCGCCAGAACGAACGAATCGTTGTAGCCGGCCTTGAGCATGCGCGGGCGCAGCGGCGAGCCGACGGCGACCACCGTGGCCTGGGTAGAGCCCGACACCGCACCGAACAGCGTACAGGCGGTCGCGGCGGAGACTGCGAGGCCACCCTTGATGTGGCCGATGAACTTCATGACCATATCGATCAGCCGGTCGGCGGACTGGCCGCGCGTCATGATATCGGCGGCGAGAATGAACATGGGCACGGCGATCAACGAGGCCGGGCGAATGCCCGCCAGCATCTGCTGAACCATGAAGTCCATACGGTCGAAACCGCCGAAAAGACCGTAAAAGCCGTAGGCCGCGCCCAGGATGAGCGGAATCATCATCGGGAAGCCGAACAGCAGCAGCACGATCATGATGGTGGAAATTTTGAGTGTCATGGTCGTGGCCCCGCTCAGATCTCGATTTCATCTTCCTCATACCCCTCCAGAACATGGGTGGAGAGATAGATGTCTTTCTGGACGACGTTCTTCAGTGCGGTGAGGGCATATTGCACACCGGTGATGAAGAACCCGACGGGGACCCAGAGGTAGATCCAGTAGACCGGGATCTGCATGGCCGAAAGAACCCGGCCGGACTTGGCCACCTTGGCGATGTAGCCGATGGCGAAATAGCAGAGCGCGAACATGGTGAGCGCGGTGATCACCGTGATGACAATCATCAGCACCTTGCGCGTCTTTGCCGGCAAGGCGTCGTAGAGCGCCGACATGCGGATGTGACGGCCGTGACGCGCGGCATAGCCGATGCCGGCGAAGGTGATCAGGATGATGAGGATGCGGTTGAGCTCCTCGGAAAAGAAGATCGTGCTGCCGATGGCGCGGCTGACCACATTGGCGATCGTGTTGATCGCCATGAGCATGACGCCGAGCGCAAGCATGACCGATTCTATGCGACTGATGGCATTGTCGAACATGCCGATCACGCCGGGCAGTGTGGATTCGTAGTGTTCGCTGTGCGGTTCAGATTTCTGGTCTTCACTGCCCATCTTCATTCCCCTCAATGAGATGACGGATCCCCGCGACCGGAAAAGGTCGCAGGGCCCAGCTTATTATTGCTCAAGGCAGCGGATTATTGTGTCGCCGCCTTCAGGTCTTCCTTCATCTGGTCAAGGATCTTCTTGCCGCTGTCGCCGGTCATCTCGATGAACTTGGCTTCCACCTGGGCGGCCGCTTCCTTGAAGGGAGCGCGCTGCTCTTCGGTGAGGTCGCTGATCGTCATCTCGGGCTTGGCTTCCTTGATCTTGGCGAGCGACTCTTCGCTCAGACCCTTCTGGTATTCGAGAATATGCTCGAATGCCGCATCGGCAGCGTCCTGAACGACCTTCTTGTCCTCGTCGCTGAGGCCATCATAGAAGTCTTTGTTGGCCATCACGGCGGTGGTGAAGTTGTTGTGGCCGGTGAGCGTGATGGCGCCGGTCACCTCATACATCTTCGTGGACTCGACCCAGAAGAGCGGGTTTTCCTGTCCCTGAATGATGTTGGTCTGGAGACCGCCATAGACCTCGCCCCAGGGAAGCGGCGTCGGCGTCGCGCCGAATGCCTTGTAGCTCTCCACCAGAAGCGGATTGGTCATGACGCGGAACTTCACCTCGTTGAGGTCTTCTGGCTTCTCCACCGGGTCCTTGGTGTTCATCACCACTTCGCCCTCGGGGAACATCTTGAGAAGCTCGAGGCCCTGCTCTGCATAGAGCTCCGGGAACATCTCGTTGATGGCCTTGGAGTTGCGGAAGAACTCACCCAGGTCTTCCGATTTGGCCGGAAGCAGGTAGGGAACGAAGAAGACCTGCGCCTCGGGGATAAGCGCGCCGGTGAAGCCGGGCGACTGGTCGACGAACTGCAGGATGCCGGCCTGCGCCTGCTCCATGATGTCAGCGGATTCGCCCAGCGTGCCGAACGGGAAGAGCTGAATCTCGTGGTCCGAATTGGCCTCGACCTCTTCCTTGAACTTCTGGGCGTAAACGCCCTGAACGTCCGTCATCGCTTCTTCGAAGGCGTATTTCCAGGTCTCCGCCTGAGCTGCGACGGCACCGGCCAGCACAATCGCGGTGCTGGCGAGACCTGCCATTAAGCGGGATTTGATGGAACGCATTCTGTTCTCCTCTGGTCTTTTAACAAACTGGTCAGGCAAAAAATACTCAATCCCCCCGCCGACGCTGCGGCACGGGCAGACGTTCTTAAATGAGCGTCGTCAGCTGGCCGGGAACCAGCCAGGCACTGTCGCGATACCGCGTAGACGTGCTTTTGCCGGGAACTTGCGACGCCGCTTCTTGCTGCGCCCGAGAAGCAGGGGGAACGAACTGGCACTCGCCAGATCCGGAGCGATGATCGCCCGGTGTCGGCACAACGCACGCAAGCGACCACACCGCGCCGGTGTGGTCCCAACGTTCAAGCCGATCATTTGGAGTGCGTTCAAACGCCCCTCCCTGCTCCCTGTCGTCGTTCGACCCGGCCAGCGTGAAACAGACGCGCGGCAGAGTCAATCGATTGTTAAATCGATTGTTTCCATGGTCAAAACGAGCAGCGACCAACAAAGTTCCACGCATGGCGAAACTTATTGTTTTCCACTGCAAGGAAACGTGGGGAAAGAACCGCCGGATTGCCCGCAAAGGCGTGGACAATCCGGCTCAAATACTAGAGCGATTCACCGTTTCACCGAAACGCCGCTCCGCTCTATCTGTCTGTTTTCCCGCATGTATGCGGACGTCAGGTGATTCTACCTGACTGCAAAAATGCTCTAGACGCGGGCAGCCGCCTGCCGGTTCAAGACTTCCCGAAGATTGAAGGCTGCTTCCATCAGGTCCTTCGTGTAATCGCTCTGTGGATTATCGAAGACCTCGCTGGTCGGCCCTTCCTCCACGACCTTCCCGGATCGCATCACGATCGCATAGTCGGAAAGCGCCTTCACAACAGCCAGGTCGTGACTGATGAAGATGAAGGACAGGTTGTGGCTCTCCTGGATGCGCCTGAGCAGGGTGATGATCTGCTTCTGCACTGACCGGTCGAGTGCCGAGGTTGGCTCATCGAGCACGATCACGGTGGGCTTGAGGATCACCGCGCGGGCGATGGCGATGCGCTGGCGCTGACCGCCTGAAAACTCGTGCGGGAAGCGGTTGCGCATGGATGGATCGAGCCCAACCTCTTCCAGCGCCTGAATGGCGCGCCTGTCGCGCTCGCGCCCGGACAGGCTCGGTTCATGCACCAGAAGCCCCTCGGTGATGATCTCGCCCACGGTCATGCGGGGGCTGAGCGAACCATAGGGGTCCTGAAACACCATCTGCAGATTGCGCCGGAACGGTCGCATGGCCGCGCGGTCAAACCCCTGAATGGACGTGCCCTGATAAACCACCCGCCCCTCGGACGGCAGAAGCTGCAGAAGCGCCCGGCCGAGCGTGGACTTGCCCGAGCCCGATTCGCCGACGATTCCGATGGTCTGGCCGGCACGCAATGTCAGCCCGACATTCTGCACCGCCTTCACTTCGTAGCCCGGACCGGACAGGAAGCCGCCCTTGATGGTGAAGGTCACGCGCATATCCCTGGCATCGAGCAGGATCGGCTGATCATCGCCCACCGGCGGCTTGTGGCCCTCCGGTTCGGCGGCCAGCAGCATTTTCGTGTAATCCTTCTGCGGTCGCTGGAAAATGTCTTCCGTCCCGCCGGTCTCCACCACGAGCCCGTTCTGCATCACATAGACACGGTCGGCAAAGGCCTCGACGATGCCGAGATCGTGGGTGATGAAGAGGATGGCCATGCCGAGCTTCTTCTGCAGTTCGGCCAGCAGGCCGAGAATCTCGGCCTGGATGGTCACGTCAAGTGCGGTTGTCGGTTCATCGGCGATCAGCAGATCCGGATCGTTGGCGAGTGCCATGGCGATCATCACGCGCTGGCGCTGACCGCCCGAAAGCTCGTGCGGATAGGATTTCAGCCGGCGTTCGGGATCGGGAATGTGGACGAGTTTAAGAAGCTCCAGCGCGCGCTGGCGCGCCGCCCCTGCTGAAAGCCCGCCATGAACCCGGATCGGCTCGCATATCTGCCGCTCGATCGTGTAGAGCGGATCGAGCGAGGTCATCGGCTCCTGGAAGATCATGGTGATCTTGGCGCCACGGATCCTGTTGAGCTTCGCGCGCGGCAGGCCGATGAGCTCCTGCCCGCGATAGGTGACGGAACCGGAGACCGTGCCATTGTTGGCGAGAAGCCCCATCGACGCCATCATGATCTGGCTCTTGCCAGAGCCCGATTCGCCCACGACGGCGACCGTTTCGCCGGCGTTCACATGCATGTCCACGCCACGCACCGCTTCGACTGCGCCATCGGGCGTGTCGAAGGTGACGCGGATGTCGCGGATATCGAAGATGCGTTCCTCGTTCTGCTTCATCATGTCACCGGTCCTTCGGATCGAGCGCATCGCGCAGGCCATCGCCCAGGAAGTTAAGCGCAAACAGGAGCGCAGTCAGCGCCAGCGACGGATAGAGCAGCATATAGGCCGCCCCGCGCATGTTGCGCGCGCCTTCGGAGATCAGCACACCCAGACTGGTGAGCGGCTCCTGCACGCCAAGGCCGAGGAAGGAGAGGAAGCTCTCCAGAAGAATGACCTTGGGCACCAGCAGCGTCATGTAGATGATCACCGGGCCGAGCGTGTTGGGGATGATGTGGCGCTTCAGGATGCCACGAGAGCCCACGCCCAGCGCCTCGGCCGCCTGCACGAACTCACGCCTTCTCAGCGCGATGGTCTGCCCACGCACAATGCGCGCCATATCCAGCCACTCGACCGCGCCGACGGCAATGAACATCAGGACAACGTTTCGTCCGAAGAACACCACGAGAAGAATGGCGAAGAAGGTGAAGGGCAGCGAGTACAATATGTCGACGATGCGCATCATGATGTTGTCGACACGCCCGCCCAGGAAGCCGGCGGTGGCCCCGTAGATCACGCCGATCAGCAGCGCCACGCCGGTGGCGAGCGCCCCGATCATCAGCGATATGCGGATCGAGATCAGCACGCGTGCGAACAGGTCGCGCCCGTTCGCATCCGTTCCGAAGATAAAGCGCAGACGCTGGACGTCCGCCTCCATGACGATTGACTTGTTGTCGCCCGCCTGCTCGACCACGCGGGCGTTCGAAAACAGATCCGAGCGGTCGAGATAGCGCGTCACGCGCGGATCGATCTCGCGGCTGGATGTTGCTTCGATGCGCAGCGTGTTGCCATCAAGCTCGATGGAGCTGGTTTCAAGCCGCGCCCGCGACAGGGCGGATTCGGCCAGTGGCACGATCTCAGCCTGACGCGGATAGGGCTCGAGGCTGGCCGGCACCTTCACGAAGTCCGAATAGACGCGCGCATAGGGATGCGGCGCCAGCATCGGACCGAAAATGCCCGCAAACACGAACAGGATGAGGATGAAGAGGCTGGCCATGGCGGCGCGGTTTCTGCGCAGCCGCATGAAAGCCGTTTCCCAGAGCGAGCGGCTCCTGGTGGTCGGCAGCTCGCCCTCGGGCGGCAGTTGGCCGGTGGCGATGTCAGTCATAACGCACTCTCGGATCCAGCGCCGCATAGAGGAGGTCGACGATCAGATTGAAGACCACCACGAAGACGGCGATGATGATAACGGTGCCCATGACCAGCGTGTAATCGCGGTTCAGGGCGCCCTGAACGAAGTAACGGCCGATGCCCGGCAGGCCGAAGATGGTTTCCACCACCACGGAACCGGTCAGAAGCGCGGCTGCGGCAGGCCCCAGATAGGAAATCACCGGCAGACAGGCCGCCCGCAGCGCATGAACGACCACGATCATGCGCGTCGGCAGGCCATAGGCACGCGCCGTGCGCACATGGTCGGAGCGAAGCGCCTCGATCATGGAGCCGCGTATCAGGCGGGCGATGATGGCCACCTGCGGCAGGGCGAGCGTGATGACGGGAAGCACCATGGATTCAGGACTGTTCCAGCCGCCGGCCGGCAACAGGCTGAGCCACACGCCGAAAATGAGCGACAGAAGCGGGGCGACCACGAAGTTCGGCACGGTGATGCCGAATGTGGCAACCGCGATGACCGAATAGTCGATCCATGAATTCTGGCGCAGCGCGGCGATACTGCCGAGCACGCAGCCGATCAGCAGCGCGACGAGCAGGGCCATGCCTCCGAGCTGGATGGACACGGGCAGGCCATTGCCGAGCAGTTGCTGAACGGAGAAATCGCGATAGATGAAACTCGGCCCCAGATCGCCACGGGCGAGATTGCCGAGATAATAGAAATACTGTTCCCAGACAGGCTTATCGAGGTGGAAAACACGGTTCAGGTTTTCCAGGACCTTCGCTTCCAGCGTGCGCTCGCGGTCGAAGGGACCGCCCGGCGCCACACGCATCAGGAAGAAGGCGAAAGTGACAATCAGGAACAGGGTCGGAATCGCGCCGAGAAGACGGCGCACGGCATAACCGAGCATCGCTACCAACTCTCATGCTGGTTCGATGCCGCCCGGCCCCTCTGAAGGACCGGGCGGGGATATCGAACGCTGTTGTTATTCGCTGATGCTCATGAAGCGCGTCCCATGGACGTTCTGGATGTTGTCTTCCCAGCCCTTGAGCTTGGGCGACACCAGAGACAGGGACGAGTAGAAGAGAAGCGGGATGTAGGGCATGTCTGCCATGAACATCGCTTCGGCTTCACGCAGGATCTCGGCGCGCTTGACCAGATCGGTCTCGGCGGCGGCCTTGTCCATCAGTGCGTCATAGTCCGGGTTCTCATACTGGGCGTAGTTGAAGCCGGTGTTGTCGCTCTCGACCAGGAACAGGAAGTTCTGCGGGTCGGAGTAGTCGCCGATCCAGCCGGCGCGCGCCACGTCGAAGTCCTTCTGGTCGCGCAGGTTCGCATAGTGAGCGGACAGGTCGCGGACATTGAATTCGACATTGACGCCGAGCGGCTTCCACATGTCGGCAATCGCGGTCGCCGTGTTCTTGTGGTTCTCGGAGTTGTTGTAGGCAAGCTCGACCGTGACCGGGTTGTCCGGACCGTAGCCTGCTTCCTTCATGAGTTCGATGGCCTTGTCTTCGCGGTCGAGCAGGGACATGTCCGCCCAGTCAGCCTGCGAACCGCCGCCCTCATAGTTGCCGATGCCGGGCGGAACCAGCGAATAGGCGGGCAGCATCGCGCCGGCCCAGATCTCGTCGCCCAGGAACTCGCGGTCGATGACCATGGCAAGCGCCTGACGCACCTTCGGATCCGACATCACTTCGCGCTTCATGTTGAGCGAGTAGTAATAGGTGCCGAGATAGGGCGAAATGCGGACCTGATCGCCCAGGCGCTCCTTCATGGACTTGATCTGCTCGGTCGGCAGATCGGAGCAGCTCATAACCTCTCCCGCTTCGAAACGGCGCACACAGGTGGCGCGGTCCTCGAACGGAATATATTCGATGCGATCAATCTGAACGCTGTCGGCATCATGGAAGTTCTCGTTCTTCTCCATGACGATCTTGTCGCCCGGCGTGAAGGAAACGAGCTTATAGGCGCCGTTGGTGACGATGTTCTCGGGCTGCACGAAATCCGTGCCATGCGCCTCGACAGCCTTCGGGTTCACCGGCAGGCCGGTCTGGTGCGTGAGAAGCTCAAGGAAGAACGGGGTCGGCTGCTCGAGCGTGATTTCGAGCGTGCGGTCGTCGACCGCCTTCACACCCATCTGATCGGGCTCCATCTCACCCTTGTTGATCGCCTCTGCGTTCTTGATCGGGTAGAGAATGTTTGCGTATTTCGCGCCCGTGTCCGGCGCCATGATGCGGCGCAGGGAGAAGACAAAATCCTCGGCCACCACCGGGTCACCATTCGACCATTTCGCGTCTTCGCGCAGGTTGAAGGTGTAGACCGTTCCGTCGTCGGAAACGCTCCATTCCTCGGCCACGCCTGGAATAATCTTGGCGCTGGCATCATAGACAACCAGGCCTTCGTAGAGATCGCGCATCAGGTGGGCTTCAGCCACCAGCGACGTCTTGTGCTGGTCCAGCGTTTCCGGATCGCCATCATTGCCGCGCACATATGTAACGGCAGAGGCTGCCATCACCGACGACACCAGAATTGTGCCCGCGAGCAGCGGCCGTACCAGGGATTTCAACATTTCCCGCACTCCCATTTTCTTGCTTGCTTGTCATCCAACCAAAGGATGAGAGAGGCGGCATTTGGCAACGAAATGCCGTATACGTCAAACGCTTTTGGGTGCATTTCCCAAAGGTTGCAAGAAATGCGCAACAATCCCCGCGAGGATGCACTATCCTTAGAAACAAAATTACCTAAAAGCCGAGGCAATCCACCCGAAGCATCAGGGTATCCCGACGGTCGGCCACCCAACGGTGTGTATGCATAGAGTGCATCGCACGCCGCGTCCCCACGGCGGGCTTGCAGGTGCAGAAGGACGCCAGCCGGGCCTCGCGGCGCATGCGTGCTGCGTTGACGGACGCGGCAACGCAAATCATTATCAAGCATAACAATCGCAAGCCTGCGTGGGATCTCTTGGAAAACTCGGACACACCGCAAATCGCACGGGAGAGCACGCCGCCCAGGGAGGCGGCCAATCTGTGTCCGACGCACTTCGAGACGCTGTTCAGCCACTGCCGCCCCGAGCGCTACAGGGCAGGCGACTATCTCTTCATGCACGAAGACCCGGCAGACCGTATCTACGGCGTCGTATCGGGGACGGTGGAGATTTCCACCTATTCCATCAGCGGCCGCAAGCTCGTCGCCAATATCGAGCTTTCGCGCAGCCTCATCGGCGAGATCGGCGCGCTCGACGGTGGAGCACGGACGGCAAGCGCCATCTGCCTGACCGATTGCGAACTGGTGTCGCTGAGCCGAGCGCAGCTGATGCGAAAGCTCGCAGAAGATGCCTCGCTGGCGCTGACGATGATCGAACTCCTGTGCGCACGCCTGCGCTGGATCAGCAATGAACGCAATGACCAGGCGCTGCTCAAGGTGGAGGCACGGCTTGCCAAACGCCTTCTCCTGCTCGGCGACAGGCTCGCCGACGAGGGCGGCTGGATCAGGATTTCCCAGTCCGAGCTCGCCGCCTTTCTCGGCGCAACGCGCGAATCCGTGAACAAGATGCTCAATGCCTGGCGCAACGAAGACCTGATTGCCATCAGGCGCGGCGCCATCAGGCTGGTCTCGCGGGCGGGCCTTCAGGAGATCGTCCATCTGGACGACGATTGATCACAATCTGGACAGGAGATAACGCAGGCTCGACCGGCTCGGCATAAAGAAATAGCCGCCGCCGCGCGTGGTCACGAAGCCTGGCAGATCACGGAGCACCAGCCGCCCCTCGTCCATCGGAATGGAAAAACGCCCCTTGCCTTCATTGGCGCCGATGGTCGGATCCTTCTCGTCCGTCAGCCCCTGAAAAAAGGATGACGACACCCAGCTCTGCTGCATGAACTCGTACTGCCGCTCGATATCGGCATTGAGACACATGAAGAGCAGCCCCGCTTCCTGACCGTTTTTATAGGTGCGGCCGCAGCGCAGGATGCGGTGGCGGTTGTTGATCCTGAGCTGGGTTTCGGGATCGTCACCCAGCGAGTCTCTGGGGTTCGAGCGGCGCACATGGGAGCCAAGCGGGCAATGGAGCCCCTGCGGATCTTCGGTGGCGAAGGTGAAGTCGTTGTCGGGTTCACGGTCCGGGCGGCCATTGGGATTGCGCACCAGCGAGGTGCCGTCTTGCCAGCGCCCGACCATCTTGGCCGCAATCCACTTCGAATCGACCGCGGCGTTGCCCGTCTCGGTGCGCAGCGCCTCGGCCGCATGCCGGCAATAGGCGTTGAAGGTCGAAACATGCTGCTCGAGCTGGCGGATCACCATGAAACTGCCATTGCGCCCGAGATCGCGCATGGTCGCCTTCCTGCCGAAGAGCGGCGCTTCATCTCCGGTCTCCAGCGCCGGGAGTATGCCCTCGCTGTCCTCGGCTTCGGCGACGGTCGGAGAGGGCGGATAGAACCCGTTCTCATCCGGATAGCCAAGCACGAACTCGCCAGGTGCTATGAGATGCATGGACGATGTGCTCCCGTTTGCACGCGGCGTGCCACGCACGATGGGCTGGGATATGCCGTCGGCGAACCCGAAATGCTCGACCGCGTGCCTGCCCTCTCTCCTGATCTCGAGGGGGAGCTGCGCAACGCGCTGCACGCCGGCTTTGTCCGTTGCATGCAGCAGGGACTGGATGTCCGTATCGAGCGTTTCATAGCTGCCCGCATAGCAGACGACAGCCACATCGACCGGCTTCTCCTGCGAGCCCCAGACCCAGCGCTCCGGCGCGCTCTTGCCGATATCGTCGAGAACGCGGCTGCGCGCCTCAGTCGCCATGCCCTGCCGAAAGGCGGCCGGAAATCCGTCCAGACGGTCATCGCCCGGGCGCTCCCCCAGGCCCAGCCGTCTCAGCCCACCCGGCCCAAGAAGGGTGATCATGGCCCGCTCGGGCGGAAGCTGATTGCCGAAACTGGTGCGTTCCAGCAAAAACGCCAACCACTCCCGCCGCGCAGCGCGCGGCAGGTCCGCCGGGATATGGAAGGCGAGCATTTCCGCTTTCGCGAGCGGGCCAAGGGGGCCGAAGAAGATCGACTGGATCTCTTCGGTTTCAAGTGTATCGCGCGGGCGCGGTTGCGAACCGAAGAGCCGCAGCCAGTCGCGCGCTTCGCTTTCGGTTTCCGCTTTCGCTATCCCGCTGCGGATCAGCGAATTGATGCGGATGCGGCTGGTGGTGAGGCCGGGATAGGCCGCGTACCAGAAGAGCGTCGGCACCTGCTGTGCCCGCGCCCAGCGCTTGAAACGGTCGCCATCGGTCGCCCCGTCACGGAACAGCATGCGCGTTTTCGGAAAGCCTGCCGTATTGCTCCAGACCCCGGTCAGGCCGGCATGGGCCTTGGTGATGAAATCCTCCAGATAACTCTCCCAGCTGCCACCGTAATTGCTCAGGAAGACAAGCTGTTTCGTTGCCGGCAGGAGCACCCAGCGGGCGAAGTGGATCGTGTTGATGTCGGCGAGGTATCCGGGCCGGAACACCTGCCGCGCCATGATCGAGATCAGGTAGAAGGAGAGCCGGAGCGAAAGACGCCTCAGCCAGCCTCCCTTCAGCGTCGATACGGCCGTAAGATGATTTTGCGCCAGGTGGTTCTCGCGCTTTGCGATCTCTTCCAGAAGCGCCAGGTCCGCGTTCCGGTCGCTCGGAACATCGCGTTTTTCCAGGTGCCGCAGATAGAGGATCAGAAGCCCGCCCATGAAGGCAAGCAGCATGGTGACACCGATCAGGGTGAGCACGATGGAGGTGCCGACGATCAGCAGATTGCGAAAGAAGCCGGGTGCATAGCCGAACACCAGCGAATAGGTGATGGCAAGGCAGATCAGGAGCGTGACGGTGACCGTCACCAGAACCTTCGGCGCGCGCAATGTTCGCTTCACCGCGCTGGCAACACTGCCTGCCGGCTTTTCCAGAAGCGTTTCGGCGGGCTCGAATGCCCAGTCGAAGCGCCCTTCGCCCATGAGCTTCTGCCTTACCCGATCAAGAATTGCACCAGCCTCGGCACCGTCAGGCGCCGCTGCGATTTCCGCACGCGCGGCCTCCTCCAGTTCCGCCTCTGCCCGGATGCGCCGGACCGAATGACCGGGCGTGCCCGAGAACACGAGCCCGGCATCGCTGCCGAAGGTCGGAGAGATATCCAGCGCGCTCTCACGGATGAGCACGCCGGCAGGCCGGTGCCCGGTCGTTCCGCATGCCATGGCAAGGAGATCGCGCAACACGGGTTTGGTGGCGTTCACAAAGGCATCCACGACATCGTCCTTCGTGCCGTCGCCCGACAGTTCAATGACCAGATGGCCGGCGCTCCTCGCCGCCTCATCGCCCTGCCCGTCGATCACGGCGATGCTGGCGAAGTGAATCACGCCGCTTTCGTCCAGCGCGCTCTTCATTGCCTCGCCCGCCGGATTGCCGAGCGCGTCGACTTTCGCGCGCAAGGCATCCATCGGCGTATCCCTGGCGCAGGGGATCACCGCCGTCACCATGGTGTGTTCTACCGTCCTTGAAAGCGGGGCCGGATCAAAACAGACCATGAGGCTTTCGGGATAGGCTCCGAGCCGCTTCAGGCGCCCGTCTTTCCCGCCGGCACGCTGCAGCCCGGGCTTTAAGAACAGCGCGCGAAAGCACTCGGCAATCTGAATCCGGGCTATCGCCGCACCGATACACTGGTGAATGCCGTGACCGAACACCATGTAGTCCCGCGCGGGCCGCTCCATGTCGAAGCGCTCCGGTTCGCGCACCGCCGCGGGGTCGAACATGGCCGAGAGTGTCGCCGGCATCACCGTTGTGCCAGCCTTGATCTTCCGCTCCCGCCGCGTCCCTTTGGCGATCACCGCATCGCGCGCCGTGTAACGGAACGGGCCGACCCAGATGGGCTTGAAGCGCATTGCCTCAAGGATGGCGCGTTCGAGACGCGCATTGTCGCCGGCTGCGATTGCCTCTTCCACCGCCCGCCGCGCCTCGGGTTTGGAAAGCACGACATCAAGGCAATTGCCGCTCGCCAGAAGATTGGTCGGCGTGAAGCCGGCAATCATGCCCAGCATGATGGCATGGATATCGCCGAGGCTGACCTGCGGGTCTTCCGCGTCGAGCATCCCGACGAGGCGGCCAAGCGGCGTGGAGCCGCCCACCGCCCCCTCGCGCACCGCCGCGATGGAACGGTCGATTGCACGCCGTACACGGTCTGCGGCAACCACCGCCAGTTCCCGCGTCACCGGGTCCGCGCCGGGATCGGCGAAGAACAGCCCGCTCAGGGCATTGGCCCAGTCGGAGAACGCGTCCTCATCATCGATCAGAATACCGAAATAATCGCGGCAGATGCGCACCGGAACAACACGCAAAAGCGCATCCACCGCGTCGAAACGGGGCGCGGCGCGGCGCATGATAAGCTCGGCGTGCCGTGCCGCGAGCGGGCGCACCAAGCTTTCTACCTCGTCTACGGGGAAAGCGGACAACACGGTCGACTTCATACGCCGGTAGTCCGGCCCGTCCTGCATGCCAAGAATGAAGTTGGTTCCGCCGGCGATCTCTGCCATTTCCAGGCCGTAGGGGGTCTGGAACACGTCCTGCCGCTCCAGTACCTCGCGTACGTCCTCGCTGCGCGTGACGAGAACGAAACCGCCGAGTTTGAGTACGGGATGAAATCGCCGCAACAGGCCGAGCGCCCAGCGCGGGTTCTCCAGAACGTAGCTGGTGAGTTTCGCGCGCCAGCCCTTCGCACGAATCCGCTCGATATCGAACGGCGGCATGTCGGCCACCGGCCCCTGAGTGCGCTGCGCCTCGCGCACTCCGTCGAAATACTTTGTCGTCGCCATTGCGTTCCCCTCGGACGGCAAAGGCCTACGCGTGAATGCGCGGAACGTGTGTGAAGCAGTTCACGCAGGGCCGAATTCGATCGCACCTCCGTCCTGATCGGCGAGGTTGAAACCATCAATGAGAAACGCTGTGGCGGATTTCTCCGCAAACGGGATCCATGCAACGCGTTCAAGCGAGAAATCGGGATGATAGGCGTGGAAGAGCGCCTTCTCCCGACGCGCCTCTTCCATGCGATCACTGCGCGCCAGTGCCCCGATCTTGAGAAAGCGCGCGTAGAAATAGCGCGGTGACAGGTCGAGCGACGCCTCCGCCGCTGCAATGGCGTCGTCCCAGCGCCGGTCGAAACAGCAGGCGGCAGCGAGTTCCCCGAGATTGTGGAATCCGTAAATGTCAAACGGGCTCAGCCGCCGTGCCGTCCTGAACATCGGAATGGCCGTTGCCGCATCTCCGAGCAACAGATGCGCGCTGCCCATCGCCGAATGGGCAAAGGCGAAGCTGGGATTGATCTGCAGTGCCTCGTGCAGGTGCTCGATAGCCGCCTTCGGCTGCCCTCGCATGATCGCCACGGCGCCAAGATGCGCGTGGGGCCGGGCATCCTGGCTGTCCATCAGAAGCGATTTGCGCGAGAAGTCCGTCACCCTGTCGAGATCGTCACCCGCACCCGCCTGCAGCCAGCCGCGCCAGAAATACCACCACGCCAGTTCATTGAGCACCGCGCTGGCGTTGGGCGCTTTCCGGCGCGCTTCCTCGAGACAGTCGAGCGCCAGCATGGTGTCCTCACGCGTGCGACGCTGCATGTGCCAGCGGGCGCGCCGCACGAGCTGCCATGTCTCGAGGCTTTCCCACGGCACCTGAAAGGTACGCGCCTGCTCGACGCGCTCCACCTCTTTTTCCAGCATGGAAACGATCTGACCGCCGATCTCGTCATTGACCAGCGATACTTCGTCGAGCGGGCGGCGAAAGCCACGCGACCATACCAGCCGCTCATTGGCAGCGTCGGTCAGCGTGATGACAAGATCGAAATAACCGCTTCCGCGTGCAAGCCTGCCATCGACAAGATAGCGCGCGCCAAGCGCGCTGCCGGTCATGCGCGGGCCGAGCGCCTTGTCACGGAACTGGAAGCTCGATTCCCGCGCGATCACCGGCAGCCAGCGCGTGCTGCACAGACCCTGGATTATGTCTTCGGCGACACCATCGGCGACATAGTCGAATTCCTGCGCGCCCGCCTCGTTCTGGAACGGGAGCACGGCAACTGCCGGAGGGGCTGCGGGATCGGCAGCGCGTCGCGGGACTGCTTCTGCGCGCTCGTCATCACCCCGGTTTGCCACAAAAATGCGGACCGGAAGCGCGATGTTCTTGAGTTGCCGCTCTCCGAGGTCGGTGAAGCTGGCAGCAACCTTGTCCCTGACATGGTTCCAGGTCGTTTCCGAGATCGCCAGCCCGTCCATGGGAGCTAGCTCCTGGATACGCGCGGCGATGTTGACGTCATCCCCATAAAGGCTCGCGCCGCGAACGATCACATTGCCGGTGTTGATGCCGACCCGGAACGGCATGCGGCGGTCGCCGGGCACACGACCATTCAGATCGACGATGCGCTGCTGAAAGTCGAAGGCGGCGCGCAACGCGTCGATGGGCGTGCCGAACTCCGCCATGATGCTGTCCCCGGCAGCACCGAATGTGCGCCCGCCTGCAGCGTCGCAGCTTTCGGCGATGATTGACCGCCGCTCTTCGAACGCGGCCACCGCGAACTCGTCATCGATCCCCATCAGCCGGGAAAATCCGACTGCATCGATTGAAGCGATGGTCGTGACCTGTCGGGTGTATTGCCCCTCGGACATTGTTTTTCAGTTGGTGCCCCTCAATGACCCCAGCGTATCCCCGCACACCGGATCGGGCAACCATGAAGAGCATGAACCGGTTTGCCGGCATATTTGCGGTTTCTTATGCGGCTGCATATCGCCCGGAACATGGAGTGTAGCCAATTTCACAGAAGCCACATGCTGTCACGATTAGTCTGGTGCCCGTTAGCAGAGCAATCTCGACGAAAAACAGCGGGTTTCGACATGACGGCCTTATCAGTTTGTACCGCATCCTCCCACGGACCGGGTGTGCCGCCAGAAGGGGCCCGCCGCAGCTCGATCGGAAGAAACTCCAGCCGCCTCCAGGCGCAGAAAGGCTCGGTGGTCCTCGTCGACAACCGCATCCTGGCACGTGAGTGCCTCCGCAGCAGCCTTGCCGCACACCCTGCCCCCTGGGATGTGGTCGCCTGCAGCACGATCGAAGAATGGCAGAATGAAGCGGACCGGCATCCTCCACTGGCCGCTGTGCTCCTCCATGTGGGATCCGCCAACATCACGGATTCCCACATGGAGGAGCTGATCAGACAGGCCATCAGGATTTCTGCATCGGCACCGCTGATCATCCTGGCAGACCGGGATGACGTGGTGCAGATCGTCAATGCACTCGATTATGGCGTGCGGGGCTATATACCTTCGTCGGTGAGTGTCGAGGTTTGTGTCGAAGCCATAAACCTCGCGCTCGCCGGCGGGGTATTCGTCCCCGCCAGTACCGTCTTTGCGATGCGCGAGGTCATCAACAGCGATCCGACGCATGACCAGCGCCTCACCGAAATGTTCACCCCGCGCCAGATTCAGGTGGCTGAGGCCATCTGGCAGGGCAAGCCCAACAAGATCATCGCCTACGAGCTGAACATGTGCGAGAGCACGGTCAAGGTGCACATCCGGAACATCATGCAGAAGCTCAAGGCGACCAACCGGACGGAGGCCGCCTACAAGGTGTCGGCCCTTTTTACAAGCAACGGTGTCGACTTTCTGTAACCCTTGTACCCTGGCCTTCGGCGGGCGCTGTGCGCATGGCCGCCCCGGGAAACGGCCATGCACGATCTGGCGCTGAACCGGCTATTTCACGCCGGTCTCAAGGAAGACCGCCGGCGCTTCGTCCGAAACCCCGTCGAAGGAATAGACCGTGTAGCGCGCATTCGGGTCGTATCCCATGCCGAGCGAGCCTGACGGCATGCCGGGAACGGCGATACCCTTGATGTCGGGCTGCTCCTCAAGGAGTTTTTCGACAGCCTCAATCGGCACGTGCCCTTCAAGGACATATTTGCGCTCACCATCGACCACCGCCGTGTGGCAGGCTTCGAGATCACCCGGCACGCTGGCCTGCTTCTTGATGCTCGACAGGTCTTCAAGGTCGGTCGTCGTGACCGGGTATCCGGCCTCCTTCATGGCCTCGACCCACAGCTCGCAGCAGCCGCACCATGGCGTCTTGAAAACCGTGATTGCCGTATCGGCCGGAGCGGCATGGGCAAGGCCCGGGGCCAGGAAAAATGCCAGCGCTGCGCCGGCTGTTACTCGGTTTGCGTGATTCTTCATCGTCTTTCACTTTCGATTCCGGGTTCGCCGCCTTTGCGCGTGACACGCTGCAAGGCAGGCAAGAATGTTGTTCGAAACGGATCTGGAACAGATCAGGAGACGATCGGTGGGCGGAACAATCCGAAGGCCAGGGGCGGGTGGGGCGCGTAACCCGCCGGCTCGGTCAGGGGGGCAGGTGTCGGCTGAACGAGCACTGCGTGGATCGGTGGAAGATAGTGACAGTCCATCACACAGCCAGAAGACGCGTAGGCACCGCCATCATCCGAACCTGAACAGCAGCGCATCTGTCCCATGTCCGCTGACTGCGCCATCGCGGTGGTCGAACCATCGCCCACAGCCGCCTGCATCGCGGGAATCGATCCCGCGAGGATGAAGACAGCCAGCAGCAAGAAGGTCAAAGCCGAGCGCATGGCCATGCTTTTAGCCTGCGGCGAGGAGAAAATCCATGAAAAGCGCAGACCGCCAGTGCGGCTATCTGCGCCTCCACCCAAGCCGCGCCTCGATCCTGCGTGCGCTCTTCTGGACTAGATCTTTCAGGTCGGGTTCGCCCTGATCGACCTTGTGATCGGGAACCACGATCGAGATTGTCGCCCGGCAGGCCCCTTCTCCATCAATGATGGGGGCTGCGATGCATGCGACGGAAAAGTCCGATTCTCCGGCCTGGATCGAAAGCCCCTCCTCATAGGCCCGGCGTGCGGCCTGCGAGAGGGCCGCCACATCGGTTTCCGCATTTCCGGTGGGTGACGGGCGGATCGCCGCCGAGAGCACGGCCTGACGCTCATCTTCCGGCAGATGACCGATCAGAAGACGGCCCGATGCGGACCAGTTGAGCGGTGTGCGGGAGCCGACGCGCGATGAAACCTGAAAATGGTCGGGACCATCGACCATGGCAAGAACCACCATCTGATCGCCGTCACGACCGCAGATCTGCACTGTCTCTCTGGACGCAAGCGCCAGATCCAACATCTCCTGATTGGCTGCGGAGAGCAGGTCCAGCCGGCGGGCGTAGGTCAGGCCGTAGTGATAGAAGCGCGGTCCGAACCACAGGGCGCCATTGTCCTGCCGGTCGAGGATTTCCTTGCCGACCATGTCTTCAACCAGGCCGTAAATGGTCGATGCCGGCGCGCCGACGGCGCGCGCGATCTCATAGGCAGTGGCCGGCCGGTCGGACTGCTGGAGAAAATCCAGAATCTGCAGGATTCGGTCGAGTGCGCTCGTTCGCGTGCGCTTCTCGCGCGGTCCGTCCGTGGTGGGCTGCATATTCACCGTATCGCCTGTCCCGTTGGTCAACCGACCGTCTATAGCACCTGCTTTCAGTCCGGCCAATTCAGCAGCCCGGCCTCCAGCCGCATGGCACGCTCGGCAAAAGAGCTCACCAGCGGCGCCGGCGCGGCTGCGGCATGGTCGAGCTCTTCGGCGATGCGGCGGGCAACAACGGTCTCCTCGTCCGGATGCAGGTTGCACGGATCGAGGAAGAGATAGTTGTGCTCGGCCTCATGATCGCGGACGATGATCGGCGGATCGCCCGCTGCCAGCCGGTCTGCCAGATCCCACGCCGTAATGCGTGCGATGTTCGGGTCGATGTCGATCCGCAGGCGATCGAGCGGGTTGCCGGTCGGGTCCGGCGTGATGCGCGCAGCAATGCCGGGCCGTCCCTGAAGCGTCTTTGCCCAAAGATCAAGCGCCTTCCGCTCGCGCGCCCGAATGCCGGCATGATCGCGGTTCTCCCAGGCTTCGAGCGCGGCGATGACGCCCGCTATACCCTCCTTGCCGACCTTCATGCCACGGCCGATGCCGAGGTTCTGCAGATAGGCGGCCCGGACAAGCGCCCTGCTGCCTGCAATGATGCCGGAAGTCGGTCCGCCAAGGAACTTGTGACCCGAATAGAGCACCACATCGGCGCCGGCGGCCAGAAAGCCCGTCAGGTCATATTCCGAAGCGGCATCGACGATCACCGGAACGCCCTTTGCGTGTGCCGTGGCGATGAAGTTGGCGAGTGGAATCTGTCCGTATTCGACAACGTGATGCGACACCACATAGACGGCAGCCGCCGTGTTCTCGGTGATGGCACCGGCAAGCTGATAGGCATAGGCGCTCGTCGCCTGCCCCACCGGCACGACTTTTGCGCCGGAAAGCCGGATCGCCTGATCGATGGGCGCTCCATAGCTCACCAGATGCCCGGCCTGCACCACCACCTCGTTGCGGAGGCCGCTGGTGTCCGGCAATCGCTCGATGGCCGCAAGATCGCTTCCGGTCATGGCGGCGGCAACCGCGAGTGTGATGCCCGCCGAACAGGACGCGGTGACACATCCGGCTTCAGAACCGGTCAGCCGCGCGATGGTCCTGCTCGCCATGCGCTGCAGGTCGGACATTTCCGTCCACTGACCAAGCACGGAGGCGACCGTTTCGATGGCCTGCGGCACGACGATGGAAGCGCCGAGCGAGGTCATCGTGCCGGACACGTTGATGACCGGGCGCAGGCCGAGCCTGGCGCGAATGTCGTCATTGGGCAGCATTTTCATTGTCCTCTATCGCAATAACGGCTTCGATCTCGACGGTGATCCTGCCCGGCAGCGACCCGAATCCGACAGCGGAACGCGCATGAACGCCGCGCTCGCCGAAAACATCGATGAGCAGGTCCGAACACCCGTTTATCACGGCCGGGTGCTCTGCGAACTCGGGATCGGCATTGACCATGCCAAGGAGCTTTACCACGCGCCTGACGCGCGAAAGGTCCCCGAGCGCGGCCTGCATCACGGCGATCAGGTTGATGCCCGTCAGGCGGGCGTGCCGGTAGGCCTCTTCCGCAGATACGTCGGCGCCGACCTTGCCGGTGTGCTGGCTGCCATCGGGCTCTGTCGGCCCCTGGCCGGAGAGAAACAGCAGGCTCCCCTCCTGCACATGGGTCACGAAATTGGCCACTGGCGGCGGCGGAGGGGGAAGAACGATCCCCAGTGCCTCGAGACGATTGTAGGGCGTCGTTTCCGGGCGTTTGGCAAGCTCGGAAAAACTCATGCGGGAACTCCAAAGGTTCGAGTGTCTTGTTGCCCGGTCAGGGTGACTGGCGGGCGCGACGAGAAATGCAGAACAGGGTATGGTTGCCTTCAGCCTCCGCACTTTCCCGGACACTCCGATGCACGCGGCTGCATCTCATGCAGGACAAGGCTTCGAGCCTGACATTCGTTCTCTCCTGAATATTTCATTATTATGAAATATAATTCTCTATAAAAGAAGGATAAGCGATGCGCGCACAGTGTCAAGCAGGCGCGTGTTTCCACGCGCCTGCAAACAGGGCAGTTATTTTCGGAACGGGCCGAACAGCCCGGAACGGATGTCAGAAGCCGACGATTCGCTCAGGAAGCCAGGTTGCGAGCGCAGGGAACGCCACCACCAGCAGGAGCGTCAGAACCTGCAGCAGAATGAATGGCAGAACACCGCGGCACATCTCGCCATAGGTCATGTTCGGGGGAGCAATCGACTTCAGATAGAAGATCGACGAGGCCATGGGCGGCGTCAGATAGCCTGTCTGGATGACAATGAGCACCAGCGTTGCGAACCACACCGGGTCAATGCCGGCAGCGCGGATGAACGGTGTGAACAGCGGCACGCAGATGAGCACATTGGCCGTCCAGTCGAGCACAAAGCCGAGGATGAAGACCACAGCCAGGAAGAACACAATCATGCCCGTGGGGCCGAGCCCGGCACCGTCGATCACCTCGCGGATCAGCCGCGCCCCGCCATTGGCGGCGAATGCTCCCATGAACATGGTGCCGGCGGCGACGATCAAAAGGATCATCGCTGAAATCCGCACGGTGATCGCCAGCGATTCCCGCAGCATTGCGATCGAAAAGCGCTGATTTACGATGCAGAGGGCGAGCGCACCGGCGGCGCCCACCGCGGCTGCCTCCGTCGGCGAGGCGATGCCCGCCAGGATCGAGCCGAGGACGGCAACGATCAGGAGCACGACCGGCAGAAGGACCGTGGCCGTCAGCCGCAGTTTTTCGGCTAGCGCCACGGGCTCGTCGACCGGATCATCATCAGCCGGTTTGGCCGGATAGAGAAGGCCATGGATGAAGATATAAGCCAGAAACAGCACAACCATCAGCAGGCCGGGCAGCATCATGCCCGCCAGAAGCTTGCCCACCGACATCTGCGCAAGCGAGGCATACATGACGGCAATGACGGAGGGCGGGATCATCGTGCCCAGCGACCCGCCGGCGCAGATCGTGCCGGCAATCAGCGTATTGCCGTAGCGCGCCTTCTGCATCGCGGGAATGGCCATCATGCCAATCATCACCTCCACGGCGCCGACCACACCGGCGGCGGCGGCGAAGATCGCGCCCATGGCGATGGTCGCCAGCGCGAGCCCGCCAGGCAGGCGCGAAAGCCAGAGATTCATCACGCGGAACAGGCGCTCGGCAATGCCGGAACGTTCGAGCAGCGCACCCATCAGGATGAACATCGGGATCGCCGAGAGAATGAAATTCGTCGAGGCCGAATAGAAGGAGCCATAGAGCTGGTTGAACGCGACGGAGCCGAAGGCCGCCAGGCCCGCACCGACCGCGACGATGGTGAGCGGAAACGCGATCGGCAATCCCAGAAGGATCAGCGCGAACAGCGCCGGAAACATCAGTCCTGCAATGAGCATGTCAGGTCTCGATCTTGAAGCTGTCGTCGTCGCGCGGGTCGGTGAGAGCCCGCAGCCCTTCGGCGAAGAGCTGGAACGCCAGCGCGGAAAGCCCGATTGCCAGCGCGCTGTAGAAGGGCCACATCAAGGGCGCCCATGGGCTGACATGCTCCACTTCGCCGGTCATCCAGGCGCGCCACGCGCGCTGGCCGGCGATGGATGCAAGCCACACGAAGACCGGAAAAAGGACGACAAGAAAGGCCAGGCCATCGATCGCGCCGCGCACCCGTTTGGGCATGCGCGACGACAGAAAATCGATCCGCACATGAGCGTCTTCGCGCAGGGCCTGCGCCGCGCCCAGAACGAAGAGCACGCCGGTGCTCATATAAGCGATGTCGAAGGCCCAGAGTGTGGGCGCGCCGAATATGTAGCGCGCCACCACTTCGTAGAGCATGGAGGCGATCAGGATCAGCACCATCGCCTGCGCGACGATGTTCAGACTTGCCGAAATTCGATCCGCGACCGCGAGAAGAGCATGTTTCAAGATCGCCTCCCGCCGGCTTACTTTTCGTTGCGGATCAGATAGCCGCTCTGTTCGGCCCAGCGATCCTCATAGGCGAGGTAGCATTCAAGGATTTCGGCCATGCGGGGCTTGCCCTCAGCCTTCTGGGCTTCGGCGGTTTTCTTGATCCAGTCGCGGCCCGCATCGGATAGCTCTTTCTGGAAGGCAGCATCGAGCTCGATCACCTCAGCCTTGCTGGCGCGAAGCGTCTCCATCGCCTTCATGTCCTGATCGTAGAAGTGGACCAGCGACTGAAGCGTGGTCAGCTCGGCTGCCGCTTCGATCTTCGCCCTGAGCGCTTCGTCAAGCGCATCCCAGGTTTCCTGCTTGACCACGACTTCCCAGAGGAAGGTGGGCTGATGGACGCCCGGCACGACGATATAGGGTGCGGCCTCGTGGAAGCCCTCCGGCAGGTTGCCCGATGGCGGACCCCATTCGATGGCATCGACGCCCTTGCGCTCCAGCAGGGTGTAGATTTCACCCGGGGGCACAACGGTCGGCACCGCGTCGAAATAGTCGCGCATCACCTCGGCCCAGGGGCCGGAGGTGCGGTATTTCAGGCCCTTGAGATCGGCCGCGCTTTTGATCGGCTTGTTGGCATGCGCCATGATCTCGGAGGAGCCGATGCCCACGACGAGCGACTTCAGGCCTTCTTCCGCACGGATCTCGGCGAGCTTTTCCTTGCCGCCCTCTTCAAAGATCCAGGTGGAATAGGCTTCGGGGCCCATGCCGCCGGGGAAACCGGCAAAAATCGCGTTCACCGGATCCTGATTGACCAGATAGCTCGGTGTCGAGTGACCTGCTTCGACAATGCCGTCCTTGACGCCGTCATAGACCTGCAGCGCCGGCACCAGAATGCCTGCACCAAAAGGCTGGATTTCGACAGCACCATCGGTCAGGAGACCCACATTGTCGGCAAAACGCTCGAGAAAGTTCACGTAGAAAGGCGACCCCTCTGGCACAGACGTCGGAACGCGCCAGGTCACTTCCTGCGCCTGCGCGCCAAACGTCGCAAACGCCACGGCCCCTGCAAGGGCCAATCGCTTAAGGCTGAGAAACATCTCAACTCCTCCATTGTTATTTTTAGACCCGGTGAACCCGTCCGGGATGCACTCAAAATTTATACATCTCCAATTCTCCATGTCGACAAAAAAAATAATTAAATTTTTTAAGCGGCTTTGCACCCTTCCGCACTGTCGGATCGCTCTACCAGAAACAAGAAGGCGCGGCACACATCGCCGTGTGCCACGCCTCGCCATCGTTGCAATGACAGTCCCGCGGGGTCAGCCCAGCGCATCCTCCGGCAAAAGGGCCGCTGGCATGTTCTGGAAGCAGACCGGGCGCAGGAAGCGCCTGATGGAAAGCGTCCCGACGCTGGTGGCGCCGAAATTGGTGCTGGCCGGATAGGGGCCGCCATGAACCATGGAATCGACCACCTCTACGCCGGTCGGGAACCCGTTGACGAGCAGCCGTCCCGCCTTGCGCTCAAGAACGGGGCGAAGCGCCCGGGCCGCAGCGACGTCGCCTTCGTCGAGGTGCAGCGTCACGGTCAGCTGCCCTTCCAGAGCGCGGGCGATAGCCTCCACCTCTTCGGCAGTGCCAGCGCGCACCACCAGTCCGAGCGGGCCAAAGACCTCGTGATGAAGCTGCGGGTTTGCAAGGAACTCCGCTGCCGTGGTCTCAAAGAGCGCCGGCGAAGCCTTGCGCCCCTCCGCTTCGGCCACCATCACCGGGCGCGCCGCACCGCTTTGCGCAACCTGATCACGTCCCGCATTGAACGCCTTCGCGATGCCGTCGGTCAGCATCACCTGTGCATCCACCTGCTTCAGCCCGTCCGCCGCAGCGTCCGCGAAACGGTCGGCTGCCTTGCCGTCCATCACAATCGCAATGCCGGGGTTGGTGCAGAACTGTCCCGCGCCCATGGTCAGGGAAGCAGCCCAGCCACGCCCGATCTCCTCGCTCCGCGCTTCGAGAGCGTGCGGAAGAACGAACATCGGATTGATCGATCCCAGTTCGCCGAAAAACGGAATGGGCTCCGGTCGTGCCGCACACAGGTCGAACAGCGCACGGCCGCCCGCCAGGCTGCCCGTGAAGCCAACGGCCTTGATCAGCGGGTGCTGCACCAGCGCCTGGCCGACGCTGCGGTCGCCGCCCTGGATGAGCGAGAACACGCCGGCCGGCATGTCGCATTTCTCGATGGCCGCCCTGATCGCCTCTGCGACGATCTCGCCGGTTCCCGGATGCGCCTCATGCCCTTTCACCACGACCGGGCAGCCAGCCGCCAGCGCGGCGGCCGTATCGCCGCCCGCCGTCGAAAATGCGAGCGGGAAATTGGATGCGCCAAAAACGGCAACCGGACCGATGGGACGCTGCACCATCACCAGTTCGGGCCTCGGCGCGGGCTGGCGATCCGGCAGAGCCTCGTCGTGGCGACGGTCGAGATAATCCCCCTTGCGGATGTGGGCTGCGAAGAGGCGAAGCTGGCCGGATGTGCGGCCGCGCTCTCCTTCGAGACGCGCGGCGGGGAGACCGGTTTCCTGTGTGCCGATCTCGGTGATATCGGCGCCACGGGCTTCAATCTCATCGGCGATGGCCTCCAGAAACGCAGCACGTTCCTGACGCGTGCGACGCGAATAGGTCTCGAAAGCAGCTTCCGCCGCCTGAACCGCACGATCCACGAGGTCGACCGTGCCCATCGCAAAGCGATGCGCCGGACCATGCGCCGGGGACGATGCGAATGTGTCGCCGCCAGCGGTCCACTCGCCGGCTATCAGGTGCTTTCCGTGTGGGATGAAGGGCATCGGTCCCCTCCTTCAATTTGAGTTTCGGATCATCTGGCGCAGGCAGGAAGCGCTGGGTTATGACTCCTGCATCTTGCATAGGCTGTCATCTGCATACAAAATGTATGCAAGATTGCAACCCGGCAACCGGAGGAAAGGATATTTTATGACCGAGACCACGCTGGCCATCGGCGACCTCGAGCACATTGTCGAGGCGATCATGCGCAAGGGAGGCTTGTCGCCGCTCCATGCGGGCGCGCTCACACGGGCAATCGTGGCGGGAGAGCGCGACGCCTGCAAATCCCACGGCGTCTACCGTGTCGAGGGCTGCCTGCGCACCATCAAGGCCGGCAAGGTCGTGCCGGATGCCGAGCCTGAACTGACCAGCGATGACAGCGCCATCGTGCGCGTTGCTGCGAAGGGCGGCTTTGCCAATGCCGCTTTCGAGCTCGGCGCCCCGGTGCTTGCCGAAAAGGCCCGGCAGTTCGGGCTCGCGGCCCTGGTCATCAACGACTGCACACATTTTTCGGCTCTCTGGCCCGAGATCGAGGCGCTGACCGCGCATGGGCTTGCCGCGATGGCCATGTGCCCGAGCTATGCCAGCGTTGCCCCTTCCGGCGGCAGCGGCCCGCTTCTGGGCACCAACCCGTTCGCCTTTGGGTGGCCACGGCCCGGCAGGACCCCCTATGTGTTCGACTTCGCCACCAGCGTTGCGGCACGCGGCGAGATCGAGCTTTATCGCCGTGCCGGCAAGCCCCTGCCGGAAGGCTGGGCGATCGACACGGACGGAAAGCCCACAACGGACCCGGAGGCCGCGCTTGACGGTGCGATGCTGCCCTTTGGCGGGCACAAGGGATCGGCCATCTCGACCATGATCGAGCTGCTTGCCGGGGTGATGATCGGCGATCTGACGAGCCCGGAAGCGCTGGAAGCGCTCGGCACCACCGCTCTGGCACCGGCCCATGGCGAATTGATCCTCGCCTTCGACCCGGCCCGTTTCGCACAGGGACGGGCGGGCGACCCGATGGCGCGAGCCGAGACCCTGTTCGAGGCCATGGTCGGCCAGGGCGCGCGACTGCCCTCTCAGCGCCGGTTTGCCGCTCGGGAGAAGGCGCTTGCCGAAGGCATCCGCCTCACTGCCGAAGAAATGGCGCTGCTCGAGCGCCTGCGCGAAAAAGGGCTCGACGCCGTTTAAACACAGGAGCCCTCCCGGTCCGGGAGGGCTCTTCCACAGGGTCAAGCTGCGTATTTTGCCACTGCGCCCGGCAGCTTGCTCCAGTTCGCGTACCAGTCGCGGAACAATTTGTACTGCGCCTCGGCATAACCACGCTGGCTCTCCGAGAGTTCATCCGTCTCATTGAAGTGCAGGCGGTATTCCTCGTCTCCGTTCAGCACCATAAGGTATTTGTAGTAGAGAACGAGATCCGCCCCCTCATCGAAAGAGGAGAGCACTGCAAGCGCTGCATCGAGCTCGGAAGCCCGCTGACGCGCATCCGCATCACCGGCCGCAGCGGCCTGGCTCAGCGCGACGAGATGCAGGACTTCGCGGGGAAGCACATTGCCGATGCCGGTGATGGCACCATCGGCGCCGCAGTTGACGAAGCCGTGATAGACCGTGGTGTCGACACCGATCATCAGCTTGATGTCAGGGTCGCCGCTGGTGATGTTCTCCGCTGCATAGCGCAGATCGGCTGCGCCGCCGAACTCCTTGAAGCCGACCAGGTTGGGATGCTCGGCACGCAGGGCGAAGAAGAGGTCCGCCCGGGTGGCAAACCCGTAATAGGGGCTGTTGTAGATCACCGCCGGCAGATCGGGCGCAGCCGAAAGAATGGCCTTGAAGTGGTTCCGCTGCGCGGCCGGCGAGCTGCCGCGCGACAGGACACGCGGGATGACCATGAGACCCTCGGCACCGACCTCGGCCGCGTGCGCCGCATGGGCCACGGCGCTTGCCGTGTTCACCGCACCCGTGCCGACGATGACCGGCACGCCGGCCTCAACCAGCCGGGCAACACCTTCCATGCGCTGCGCGTCGGTCAGAAGCGGCCAATCGCCCATGGAACCGCAATAGACCACGGCGCGCATGCCGGCTGCGATCAGCTCCCTGCCCTTGCGCACCAGCGCATCGAAGTCCGGGCTGCGATCAGCCTTGCAGGGGGTCATCAGGGCGGGAATGCATCCCGAGAAAATATGATTGGTCATGCCGATCTCCTTCAAATGCCTGATCTCGTGCGCCGCAATGCATCCGCAGCCGGCCGCTCACAGTTTGGATCACCGGCAAAATATCACTTGTATTTTTTTTGTCGACACAAATTTTCGCGCAACAGCACTGCTGTATTTCAGAGGTGGAGCGTTTTCCTGGGTTTTGATGCTAAAGCGCGATCTTCTGGCGATGGTCGCGGGCGATCATGTTGCGAATCTGCTCAACGATCTGGTCGGCGTGTTCATTGGCCAGCGCATCGGCCTTTTCCACATCGCGCGCCTCAATGGCCGCGATCATGTCCTCATGCTCGACAACGTAGCGTTTTGGCAATTGATCGTTGAACGAGGAATAATAAAGCCGAAGCAGCCGGCGCCCCTCATCGAGCAGGCGCAGAAACAGGCTTTCATAATAGGGGTTGCGGGCCGCCGCGGCGATGGCCGCATGGAATTCGCGATTGGTGGCGATCATCGCCAGCGCGTCTTGTTCCTCGACGGCTTTGGCAAACTCGGCCTGACGGGCGCGGATCGTGACGAGATCGTCCGCCTGATGATTGAGGGCGGCGAGCCGCGTCGTCACGCGATACATCAAGGTCAGCGCATCGAAGAATGTGTGCAGGTTCAGGAAGTCGATATTGGCGACCACGGTCGAACGGTTCGGCAGGGTCGTGACCAGCCCCTCACCGGCCAGACGCACCAGCGCCTCACGAATGGGCGTGCGCGACATGGAAAGACGCTGCGCAAGCTGGATTTCGTCGATCGGTGTACCCGGCGCCAGCGCGAGGTCCAGTATTTCGTCACGCAGCACGTTGTAGACGAACTGTACGCCGGAACCGCGCTTGCGTTCGGCGGGTTTGCGCGTGGCGGCTTCGGACATGTCTGATCCTCATGTGTACAAGAAAAATACTGTTAGGAATGAAAGGGCGTGATCGTCAAGTGCGCACGAAGTCTGTCCGCTGTACTTGACCGGACAGGAGCCGGGCCGGGGTCAAACCGCTCAGAAGATGCTCGACGGTCGTCAGTCTGCGCCGACGACCTACCATCCGACCGGTTCGCCCCTTTGCTCAATCGGCTTTTGCGAAATGCGCCATCTGGTCCGCATGGGCTTTTTTAAAAGCGGGCCGGTCCGTGATCCGCGTTACATAGGCTTCCGTTGCCGGGCGCTCACCGAATGACCGGACCTTGGCGATGCGCAGGACATCAGCCATAAGCAGATCGGCGACCGTGAAGCGGTCGGCTGCCAGCCATTCCCGTTCAGCGAGTACGTTTTCCATATGGCCAAGGCGGCTTTCCAGCCAGCCGGTCAGATGATTCTGCTCTGCGCCCCTCACTTCCAGAAACCACCAGGGGACCGAAACCATTTCGACCGAGTTGAGCGCGGCAACCAGCCATTGCAGGGTCTGCGCTTCCCCGGCGGGGTCGCGCGGCATCAGCTTTTCGCTTTTCCGGGCCAGATGCAGCAGGCATGCGCCGCTCTCGAACAGTTCAAGTTCACCGTCACTCAGAAACGGAACCTGACCGAAGGGCTGGTGCGCGAAATGTTCCGGCCCGCGATCTTTGAAGGGGACGGTGCGAACGGCGTAGGCCAATCCGGCCTCCTCGCATGCCCATCTCAGCCTTAAGTCGCGCACAAAACCGCGGGGACCCTCAGGAACCCAGTCATACGTCCAGACAATCAGATCACTCATGACATCCAATCCAGTTCAACCGGTGCTCCCCAGGCGGCATGGTGCCGCCGGCACGATTGCCCGATTTTCCCTGCGGATCAAGGTGCGCGAAGGGGCGCCCCGAAGGAGCGGTCGATCTGTCGGAATTTCAGAGGAGAATTGGTGGAGCCAAGGTCCGCATAACTAGTGTACCGCTAGATCCGTATATGGACTTTTATCCAATAAAAACAGATATCTTCCAAGAAGCCACTTGCTTCATCGTCCCGCAGAAGCCCGCAACATCCCTTGACAGCCCCTAAATATTAGGGGCAGATTAGGGGCATTCAGACATACAGGTCCGGCGGTCCGAGGCAATCAGATCGCGGACCCACAGCAGGATTCAGCTTCATGAACAGTTCGCGCCCCACCACAATCTCCGCCCCGACATGGAACAACCTCACCGAGATCGTGAGCACGGTCATGGCTAATTTGGGTGAGGGGCTCCGTGCCCGCCATGTGCGATACGGGCATGGCGAGAACGGCTGGCCGACGGTCCAATTCACTCTCGAACGCATCACCCGGCATTGAGAGCGCGACCATGGCAGACAAATTGCTCACGCCACTAGAGGTCAAGAATGCCGCCCCCGGAGCCATCCTCAAGGATGGGGGTGGCCTTTTCTATCGCGCCACCGCGAAGGGCAATGGACGATGGGTGTTCCGGTTCACGTCCAAGGACCCCGGATATCTGGCCGCGCAGGCCGCGAAGGGCAGCAAGAGCCGTCAACGCGAAATGGGCCTTGGAGGTTTCCCGGACGTCAAGCTCGCCACAGCACGCGAAAAAGCACAGCATGCGAGGGAGTGCGTTACCCGTGGGCTAGACCCGATTGAGGAAGCCGAGCGGGAAGCACGTGCCGCGCGGTTGGCCGCCGAAACCGCTGCTTCTGCCGCAACGTTCGGCACCTATGCCGACGAAACATTCATTCCGTGGAAGATTAAGAGCTTTCACAACCAGAAGCACATCTACCAGTGGAAACACACCTTTACGCATCACGCCAAGGACCTGCGAAGCATGAAGCTGGCGGACATTACACGAGAGGACATTCTGTCCGTTTTGGAGCCGATTTGGGAGGATAAGCATGTCACCGCTGCACGTGTACGCGGGCGGCTGGAAGCGCTGTTTGACCACGCTATCCAGAACAGCAAGTACCGCCAAGACAACCCGGCTAGGTGGGAGTTGTTCAACGCAACACTGAAACCGCCACAGAAGCTTACCAGTGGGCATCTATCCGCAATGCCGTGGTCGGAGGTTCCTGCCTTTGTTGCCGCACTGCGCCAGCGGGCGGGGAGCGGGGCGCTAGCCTTGGAATTTGCCATCCTGTCAGCATCGCGGTCCGGCGAGGTCAGGCTTGCCCGTTGGGACGAATTTAATTTCGAGCAGAAGCGTTGGACCATCCCGGCAAGGCGCATGAAAACGCGGCGCGACACGAAGCGCCGCGATCATATCGTGCCTTTGACTGACCGCATGATTGCCATACTAGAGCTGGCGCGGGCGCATTGTATCAACGCACCCACGGGAAACGACTACGTATTTCCGGGCGGGAAGCGGGGCGAGCCAATGAGCGACATGACGCTCCGGGCTGTCATGCGCCGGATGGGGATTAAGGATCATGTTCCCCACGGCTTCCGAAGCTCGTTCCGGGACTGGATCAGCGAGGAAACGGACTATGATCCAGCGCTGGCCGAGGAAGCATTGGCGCACCAACTAAGCGAGGTACAAGCTGCATACAAGCGTGGACAAGCCGTTGAGCGCCGCCGGGTGATGATGGAAGCTTGGGGCGCATACTGCGACGGGCGCGTTGGGCAAGGCAAGGCTATCAACGTGATCCCCATGTGGGCAGCGAATGGAGAATAGGCATGGCACGCGAAACGCTCGCTGATATTCTCTCCGGTGCTCCTGCGCCGGTTCCACGAACCGAGTTGGAGAGAGCTTTCAAAGCCCTGCTTGATGAAGCTGATACCCGTGACGGGCAACTAGACCCGTGTCAATTTTGGGAACTCGTGGCAGGTCTCGCACGGGGACGGGGCATTGCCGACGAATTGGAAGAAATCGCCACCAATATGTTGGGCGAGAGTGACACTGGGCCCAACGATCCGCCACGCTATCATTGGTCCGTGCTGTTCCACCTGCTTAAACGCTTGGGGCAGTTCGGTAGCGGTGTGCTCCCCAAAAAATTCTCGCCAACGGCCTTCATGCTAGCTGCCGATGACAGGGTTCGTGGGCGGCGGCAACACGTTGACATGCTTGGGTTAAACCCGAGTGGCCGAAACCAAAGAGCGCTCGCCCGGGCAGCGCAAGCCCTGCTTGTCCTCGCCGTCCTACACCGTAAAGCGTTCGATGGCATCACAGAAGCGGAAGCGCGGAGGCGGGTGCTGCCACCGGAAGGGCACCCCACCGACAAAGACATCAACAATCAAGGCTTCGCACGCACTTGGCTCGACTGGAAACGGCGTACAGCTGAAGTGTTAGGCGTTTCGCTGAACCAATTGGGCGAAGACGCCGAAGCCGCCGCGCGGGGGG
>SWCF01004324.1_pt1 | contig 80569 bp, 62 predicted proteins | sample 4690081 | NCBI WGS metagenome assembly SWCF01 (sample SAMN10267280, study PRJNA491770) | bioreactor metagenome | isolation source: DHS bioreactor inoculated with | place: Japan: off Shimokita Peninsula
GGGGGGAGGATCCCGGTCTTTTTCGTAGATTGGGCCGAAGGGAGGAGGAGGTTCCGGCCCGTCCCCGACGACAATGGGAGGAGGATTTGCCGTCGGGTAACTCGTACCGAGACGCCTCAGGCGACGCGGACTTCCTTGAAGGCTTTCTCGAAAACATCCTTCATCGGCTTCGCCAGGGTCTCAACCGACTTCTGCGAAGTCACCTGGAATTCCTTCATCTGATCGACGGCAACTTCCATGCGCTTGCGCATGAAGGAGCTCTGCATCTCGATCAGGTCGGCAAGCGAACGGGCGCCAGCCAGAGCTTCAAGATGAGCAAGATTGGCTTCAGCACCTTCGCGCATAGCGGCAATCGACTTGCTGGTGAACTCATTGCCAGCCGTCTTTGCCGTCTCGAAGGTCTGCTCGAAAGCCTTCTGGGCATCTTCCGCGCCAGCCTTCATGCGGGCGTAGATTTCCTTGGTCTGCTCGGTGCTCTTTTCAGCAAAGGCACGGAACTGCTCGTTCGCCTTGGTGGCGTCGAACGTCGGAAACTCCAGGGCTTCCGTCTCTTTCTGCGTGGTCTTGGTCATACCGAGATCCTTTCGTCCTTTAGCCCCGACCTCATGCCGTGGCACCGAACAACGTTTTCCATGACCGCTATGTAGCAAAGGTTTTTGTGCATTGCAACATAATTTTGCAGCGCAGCATAAATCCGAACTCCGGTTAACCAACTGCTAATTTTTCCTTCTCCAGCGGATCATGCATCGGTGGACCCCGAGGCCACATGGTTTTATTAATGAGTTGTTAACAGCGTTGCCGGGATGCGGTGGGTGAACCGCGAAAGAATGTCCCGGAAGCAGTTGTGAGCCTTTTAAGGGTTACTGGGCAGCCGGTATGCGTGGTTGCTCAATCGCTGGGATGGTCAATCGGTTCGTTTGAATGGCGTCAGTCTCTTATTCCTTCGTTGATGTGGCGGTTCTGGATGTTGTGCGCAAGCGCTTTGCAGCCGGTGATGCGCTCGTCATCCTTTCGGAGGACCTTGCCGAAGTGATCTGGGCCAATGGCGCCGGAGCGGCGCTGCTCGGGTTCGACGACATCGAATCGGCCATCGGCGCAGACACGAGCCTGCCCGTCACCGCCAAGCGCCAGATCGCAGCCACACCCCGTTTTCCCGATATCGAGCCGGATCAGGTGATCGCCGTGCGTCTTGCGCGCAGCGTTTTCGCCCCGGTTATCAATCTGCATGCGAGCGCTGTAGCGCTTCCCGACGGAGAAAGGGCCATTCTTCTCGCGCGCACCGCCACCGCGCATGAAGGGCGCCGTGCGGCGACGGTCGTGGAGGGCTTTGATTCGAACGGGCAATTCGCGGCCCTCGTCGACGCAGAAGGCAATATCGCGGTGGCTTCGGAAGGGTTCGACCGCCTCGGCATCGCACCCGGAACCCTGCGCAGTCTCGTTTCCGAGGTGCGCGAGGAAAGCGACCGGCTCGTGAAACGGCTGATCAACGGGGCAATGCGCCGCCTGCCCGCCGCCTTTGCCAGGCTGACCGACGACCCCGCCAGCCATCTGCTCATCGTTGTCGATGAGCAGAATGAGGAACCGCAACAGCAGCCGCCGGCTCCCGTGCCCGAGATTCTGGCACCGGAGATCGGTATGCCCGCGGCTCCGCCGCTTTCCGAAGAGCCGGCCGCGGCGGCTTCTTTGCTTGCAACGGATGCAGCGGACGAACCTGCGGAACCGGAAATTTCGGACGATGAAGCCGTTGCAGAGGACGCAACGGCGGAGCCTGCCGGGAATGAAGGGCGTGTCGCCGAAGCGGACGCGGAAGAAACGCCATCGGAAATTCCGGTCGAGGCGACCGGGACCCTATCCTCCAACGACGACATGCAGGCGGCAGGCGAGCCTCCGGCAGAGCCCGTGACGGAGAACGAGCTTCTTCCTCCAGCCCCGGTATCTCCGGAAGCCCCGGTTTCTCCGGAACAAAGCGTCCAGAGCGCGCAGGAAGCCCCCATCGCGGTCGGCGAAAGCCTGGAAAATGACGACAGGTCGCGCCCGTCCGGCACGGTGCGTTTTGCCTGGCGCACGAATGCAGATGGCTGTTTTACATCGCTTTCGGATGCTTTCGTCGAAGCCATGGGATCTGCGTCAGCCGACATTATCGGCCGACGCTTCCGCGACGTTTCCAATGCCTTCGGACTGGACCCGGAAGGCCGCATCGCAGGGCTTTTGGAACGCCGCGACACATGGTCGGGACGCACTGTCCTGTGGCCGCTGGCCGGCACGGAACTGAAAATACCCGTAGACCTCGCCGCCCTACCGATCTACGGGCGCGGACGGGTGTTCGAAGGCTTTCACGGTTTCGGCCTTGCCCGCATGGGTGACGCCGTCAACGATCCGGAGAAGATTGGGCTTGCACTTCTGCCTGGCGCGCCCCTGCCCGAGGGTTCCACGATACTCGACGAGCCTCATATCGAGCTGCCCGACGATATCGAGCCGGAAACGGAAGCGCAGGGCACACCGGACAACAACCAGGCGGCGAACAACCTCGGTGAGCATGAGTCCGGCAGCAACAAGGTTATCCGCCTCGCCGAGCACAGGGCGCCAACACGCGAAGGCAATCTTTCGCCCAACGAGCAGACCGCGTTTCGCGAAATCGGCGACCGGCTGCGTCGCGAAAACGCGCTGAGCGAAGGAAAAATCGAAGAAGACCCCGGCAAAGACGCAGCGGATGAGCGCGCCGAGGCTCCTTTCGAGGCTGAAATGCTCACGCATCCCGCGGCGGAAGAGGAAGGAGCTCCGCAAGAGACCGTTTTCCCCGACGCGGACGGTGCCGCAGTCTCCTCCGATATCGATGCGGAAGGGGTCGTGCATGCCGAGAATAACGAAGCGGCTGACCTCATCATAGCCGACGAATATGACGTGGAGAGCGAAGGCACGCCTCAGGAAACCCTTGAAGCAAGCCTTCCCCCGGAAGAGCGCGGGGAAGAGGAAGATCTGCCGCTTGAGCCTGCCTCATCTGCAGACACGCCTGTCGGCGCTGTGGACGATGCCGAAGAAGCCGTGACTGAAGACGCGGCATCCGATGCCGCGTCTCCGGGCCTAGACAAAGAAGAAATCGCAGGCGCAGTGATCGCAGCCGAGCCAGAGACAGCGCCCGCGGCAACCGCGCGCTGGGAAGCGCCGCTGCGCGCCTTCCTGCCGTCCGCCTTCCATGGCGAACCGTTGCATGATGGGCAAGAAGACGCGACCGGATCCGGTACGGCATTCCTCGCGCATCTTCCGCTGCCCATCCTGATCCATGCGGGCGACGTGCTGCATTACGCCAATCAGGCATTTTTCGATTTCACCGGATATGCCGATCTCAGCGCGCTTGCCGACGCAGGTGGGATAGACGCCCTGTTTGCTGACACCAATGAGGACGAAGAAGATCGCAGTGCGGCCGACCGCTGCCTGCAACTTCAGACCGCCAGCGGCGAAACCATGCCCGTGCGGGCGCACCTGCAATCGGTGCCCTGGAACGGGGGGAAAGCACTGCTTCTGGCACTGCGGCGCGGGGCGGAAACCCCTGCCCTTGGCCTCGCCGAGGTTTCCAGCCAGCCTGAATTGCCGGGCGAGGATATCCAGACGGCGGAACTGCAGGCAAATCTGGCCGAGATGCGCGCCATCGTGGATACCGCGACCGACGGCATCGCCATTATCGACAATGACGGCAAGGTGCGCTCCACCAACAGGCCCGCGGAGGCGCTTTTCGGCTTCGAGACGGAAGATGTGGCCGGCAAGCCCTTCACCAACCTGTTCGCAATCGAAAGCCAGCGCTCGGTTCAGGAATATCTGAACGGACTGTCCGAGCACGGCGTGGCAAGCGTGCTGAACGACGGGCTGGAGGTGATCGGACGCGAGGCGCAGGGGCGCTTCATTCCGCTGTTCATGACCATTGGGCGCCTGCCCGGCCAACGCGGCTATTGCGCCGTTCTGCGCGATATCACCCAATGGAAACGGACTGCCGAGGAACTGACCCAGGCCAGGGCCGAAGCCGAGCGGGCCTCGGCGCAGAAAACCGAGTTTCTCGCCCGTGTCAGCCATGAGATCCGCACGCCTCTCAATGCGATCATCGGTTTTTCCGAATTGATGATCGATGAGAAGTTCGGCCCCATCGGCAACGACCGCTACCGCGATTACCTTCAGGACATCAACCGCTCCGGCAATCACGTGCTCGACCTCGTCAACGACCTTCTCGATATCTCCAAGATCGAAGCGGGCGAGCAGGAGATGCACTACGAAGCGGTGCCGCTCAACGATGTGCTCGGTGAGACCGTGGCAATGATGCAGCCGCAGGCCAATCGCGAGCGTGTCATCATCCGTTCCAGCTTCGCCTCGAACCTGCCCGACGTCGTGGCCGACCCGCGCAGCGTGCGCCAGATCGCACTCAACCTCCTGTCCAATGCCGTACGGTATACGCAGGCGGGCGGACAGGTGATCGTCTCGACCGCTTATGCCAATGACGGTTCCGTCTTCATGCGGGTGCGCGACACCGGCGTCGGCATGACCTCCGCCGAGATCGACGAAGCCATGAAGCCCTTCAAACAAATCAACAGCCTGAAGCGCAAGCGCGGCGACGGGACCGGGCTTGGCCTGCCACTTACCCGCGCCATGGTCGAGGCCAACCGCGCCTCCTTCTCCATCACGTCAGCCCCTGGGGAAGGCACATTGGTGGAGGTGAGTTTTCCGCCGACCCGAGTTCTGGCGGATTAGCGCATCCGGCAGCCAGGCGAAAACAGCTGACGTCTGCATAAACGCGGAAAAACAAAGGGATAGAGCGAGAGCCTGCTTTCGCCGAACTGACGGTGCTCCAACCATTGTACGAGTTGAGGCAAGGTCAGAGCGTCCCTTGCCTTGTCCCCGAGCGTTTTCGATCGGCGTCATACCGCCACACCCGCCTGCCACGCGACCGGACGCAAGCCTTCGCATACGCCTGATTAAAAGATGAATTGGCCAGTTTAGAATACTTCTAAACTACTGATATTGCTTGCATTTTCCTTGACCTTTGATGATTTTTCTCCCAGAAGCGGCAGCGTCGGGGTGCAGGATGCGCCCCGCTCACACCATGGGACCTTGAACCCACAGGCGAGGATATAGTTATGTCGTTCAAAATGCTTCAGTTCTGCAAAGCCGGCGTCGCCGCCCTGGCATTCGCTGGCGGACTTGCCGCTTCGCAGGTCTCGGCCATGGCCGATGGCGTCGTAAACATCTATTCATACCGGCAGCCCTTCCTCATCCAGCCGCTCCTGGATGCCTTCACCAAAGAAACAGGCATCAAGACCGAGGTGCTGTTTCTGGACAAGGGACTTGAGGATCGTATCGCGGCCGAAGGCAGCAATTCCCCGGCGGACGTCATTCTGACGGTTGATATCGGGCGGCTCGTCAACGCCAAGGAAAAAGGCGTGACGCAGCCGGTCGAGGACGAGATGGTCAATTCGGAAATCCCTGCCGAGTTCCGCGATCCGGAGGGCCACTGGTTCGGCGTGACAACGCGCGGCCGCGTCATCTACGCCTCCAAGGAGCGCGTTGCGCAGGACACGATCACCTATGAAGAGCTTGCCGACCCCAAGTGGAAGGGCAAGATCTGCATGCGCAGCGGCCAGCACAACTACAATATCGCCCTCATCGCCTCCATGATCGCCCATCATGGCGAGGAGAAGACCGAAGAGTGGCTGAAGGGTCTCAAGGCCAACCTCGCCCGCAAGCCCAACGGCAACGACCGTTCGCAGGCGCAGTCCATCTATGCGGGTGAATGCGATCTCGGAATCGGCAATACCTATTATGTCGGCATCATGCTGAACAACGACAAGGAGCCGGAGCAGAAGGACTGGGCGAATGCCATCAAGGTCCTGTTCCCCAATTCCCAGGATCGCGGAACGCATGTGAACATCTCCGGCATGGCCATGGCCAAGCATGCGCCGAACAAGGACAACGCACTCGCCCTGATGCGCTTCCTCGGCAGTTCCGAAGCGCAGTCCATCTACGCGGAAACCAACTACGAATACCCCGTTCTGCCGGGTGCCAAGGTTTCCGAAACGGTCAAATCCTTCGGCGAGATCAAGCCGGACAGCCTGCCACTCTCCGAGATCGCCAAATTCCGCAAGGCGGCTTCCGAAATGGTGGACCGCGTCGCCCTCGATGATGGCCCCGCAAGCTAAGCCTGCCGGCACACACAAAGCCGGGCCCCAAGGGGTCCGGCTTCTTGCGTTTTCCGCCACCGCCACAGCCGGCTCATTGAGCCGGTTGGCGGATTGTTCCGTTTCAATCGCATTTGTGCGATATGGGGCTTTTCAGCCCGTCCGCAAATGCCTCAGCCAGCCTCGCGCCAGCCGATGACCGCTACCCCCCTTCCCACAGCGCCCGAACGGCCAAGCCGTTTTGCCCGTGTGCGCGGCGAGCGCCACCTTGGCGCCTATGCTGGAAGCGTTCTGGTCGCGCTTGCGGTCCTGCTGCCGATCCTGACCATCCTCGTGGTGGCAGCCGGCAGTTCGGGGGACACCTGGCCGCACCTTCTTCGGTATGTGCTGCCGCGCTCTGCCGGCACGACCTTCCTTCTCTTGTTTCTGGTGGCTATGGGCACCGGTATTGTCGGGGTGGGGTGCGCGTGGGTGGTGGTGGCCTATGATTTTCCGCTGCGAAGCTTCTTCGCATGGGCGCTTGTGCTGCCGCTCGCGGTTCCGCCTTATCTGGCAGCTTATGCCTTCGGCGAGTTCTTTCACTATGTCGGGCCGCTTCAGAGCGGATTGAGAGCGCTTTTCGGCTTCACCAGCCCCCACGACTACTGGTTTCCCGATATTCGCTCCACCTGGGGTGCCGCGCTCGTGGTCACTTCGGTGACCTTTCCCTATGTCTATCTGACAGCACGCGTCGTGTTTCTCATGCAGGGGCGCAACATCGCCGATGTCGCGCGCACGCTGGGCGCCACACCTTCGCGGGTCTTCTTCCGCATTCTGCTGCCCGTTGCGCGCCCGGCAATCGTCGCCGGTATCGCGCTGGTCATGATGGAAACCCTCAACGACATCGGGGCGGTGGAGTATCTCGGGGTGCGCACCCTCACCCTTTCAGTCTATTCGACCTGGCTGAACCAGGGCAGCCTCGAGGGCGCCGCCCAGATCGCCGCCGTAATGCTGGTGATCGTGTTCCTTCTTCTGAGCGCTGAACAATGGGCCCGCCGCAAGCAACGCTTCCATGCTGCGCGGGGCACGCAAATGCGATCCCGCCCTCCCCGCGCGCGGCTTTCGCCCATGCGCGGCCTCGCAGCCGCCACTGCCCTCGCTGTGCCGATCCTCTTCGGTTTCGGCATTCCTGTCTATGTGTTCGGACAATATGTATCGCGCCGGCTTTACCAGTTCTCGGATCCGCAGGTTCTCCAGGCGTTCGTGACCAGCGTCACGGTGGCCGCCATTACCGCCGCGCTGACACTGGCCCTGGCGCTGCTCATCCTCAATGCGGTGCGTCTTTCGCGCGGTGCATCGACCATGTTCCTGGTGCGGCTTGCCTCCGTCGGTTACGCATTGCCCGGCACGATCCTGGCACTCGGCCTCCTTCTTTCCCTGGCCCGGCTCGATAATTTCATCGACGGGCTTGCACGCGGCTTCGCGGGCATTTCGACAGGGCTCCTTCTGACCGGCACTGCCGCGTCAATTGTCATTGCCTGCACAATCCGTTTCCTGGCACTGGCTGAAAGCGCCGTGCGTTCGGGGCTGGAAAAGCTGCCACCCAATCTGGATCTCGCCGCGCGCAGCCTCGGCAAGTCGGCAAATCAGAGCGCCTTCATGATCCTGTTGCCACTTTTGAAGCCGGCCCTCCTGACGGCCGCGATCCTCGTTTTCGTCGACACGGTGAAGGAGCTTTCAGCAACGATCCTGCTGCGCCCCTTCGGCTTCCGGACACTTGCGACCCACGTCTATGAAAACGCTTCACGCGGCGCAGTCGAAGATGGCGCGGTGGCGGCCCTTCTGATCATCGCCACAGCCATTGTGCCGGTGATCCTGTTGTCCCGCCCCCTGATGCGCGACCACAACACATGAGCAAACCTTTGCACCGGGCTCCCGTGCCCGGCGGCAGATGCCCCGGAAGATTGATCGGCTAATCATTATTCAGCTCAAAAAAAAGCGCCCTACAGGGCGCTTTGAAGTCAGAAATGCTGTCAAAAACGGGGCTTGGCGAACGTCTGGCTAATCAGTCGGGCGAATGGCTTTCCGCCCGGCTCGTCAAGTTGCCCCCAATATCGCGATGATCCGTTAACAAGACCTTACCAGACTGATTAAAAATTTACGGAAGTGTATCATGTATGAAATCGCGGTAAATTTTGCGGTTACACTTTCTTTACCAAGAAAATTAATCCAAGCCGGAAAACGATCTGGCTAACCCACCTCGTCAGCTGCGCAAGACCTCTATATCCCGGTAGAGATCCAGCGCTTGCGGATTGGCAAGCGCTTCCTTGTTTTTCACTTCCCGCCCGTGGACAATATCGCGCACGGCCAGTTCCGTGATCTTGCCGGACTTGGTGCGCGGAATATCACTGACGGCAACAATCCGCGCAGGCACATGTCGCGGGCTCGCGCCGGTTCGGATCTTCGTGCGGATGGCTTTCTCCAGATCCGCATCGAGCGTGACGCCATCGGCAAGCCGCACAAACAGCACAACGCGCACATCGTCGTCCCAATCCTGGCCGATGCAGATCGCCTCAAGGATCTCGGGCATCTGTTCGACCTGATTGTAGATCTCCGCCGTGCCGATGCGCACACCGCCCGGATTAAGCGTCGCGTCAGAACGACCATGGATGATCATGCCTCCATGTTCCGTCCATTCAGCAAAATCGCCATGACACCAGATGTTTTCAAACCGCTCGAAATATGCGGCGCGATATTTGGCGTTGTCCGGATCGTTCCAGAAGCCCACCGGCATGGAAGGAAAGGCCCGGCTGCAAACCAGCTCTCCCTTGCCGCGCGACATGGGCTTGCCGGCCTCGTCCCAGACCTCGACGGCAAGCCCGAGGCCTGCGCCCTGAATTTCGCCCAGCCAGACAGGCAGGGTCGGAACGCCGAGCACGAAACAGGACACGATATCCGTGCCGCCGGAAATCGACGCCAGATGTACATCCCGCTTGATGGCCTGATAGACAAATTCGAAGTTTTCAGGCGCCAGTGGCGAGCCGGTCGAGGAGATCGTGCGAACCTTCGAAAGATCGTGCGTCTCCATCGGCTTCAAACCGGCCTTGCGCACGGCGTCGATGAACTTTGCAGAGGTGCCGAAATAGGTCATGCCCTCGGCTTCAGCAAAATCAAACAGAATGTTGCCATCGGGATGAAACGGCGAGCCGTCATAGAGCAGCAATGTCGCCTCCGAGGCGAGGCCGCTTGCAAGCCAGTTCCACATCATCCACCCGCAGGTGGTGAAATAGAAGAACCGGTCGCCGGGAAGAATACCGGCGTGAAGACGATGTTCCTTCAAATGCTGAAGCAGGGTGCCGCCCGCCGAATGAACGATGCATTTGGGAACGCCGGTCGTGCCGGAGGAAAACAGGATATAGAGGGGATGCGCGAAAGGCAGGCGCTCGAATTCGGGCGTTCCGGGCGCATGGGCGGAGATGGCTTCGCTGAAGGCTTGGGCCCGGTCGATCTTTTCGGCGATATCGGTCGCATGACCAAGATAATCGACGATCAACGCACGACGGACACTCGGCAGCTGCGCGAGGATTTCGGCTACCTTGCCTCCCACATCGAAAGGCTTGCCGCCATACCAGTAACCGTCGGGCGCCAGGAAGACGGTCGGTTCGATCTGGCCGAAGCGATCAATCACCCCCTGCACGCCGAAGTCGGGCGAGCAGGAAGACCATACGGCCCCGATCGAGGCCGCAGCCAGCATGGCTGCGATGGTCTCGGGCATGTTCGGCATCATCGCGGCAACACGGTCGCCGGCCTTCACGCCTTCGTTTCGAAACAGCTTTTGCAGGCGCGAAACCATTTCAGACAGCGCGTCCCAGCTCAGGCGTCGCTCGACCTTGTCTTCACCGCGAAAGACGATCGCCTCGCCGGAGCCTGAACGACGCAGAAGATTCTCCGCGAAATTGAGCCGCGCATCCGGGAAGAAGGACGCGCCCGGCATCCGCTCGCCGTCCACCAGTACGCGTTCGCCCTTGTCACCAATCACACCGCAATGATCCCACACCAGCGACCAGAAACCTTCCCTGTCGTCGACGGACCAGGCATGCAGGGCTTCGTAGTCGGGCAAATGCCGCCCGGCGGATTTTTCCGCTAAAGCCGCGAATGCGGTGAGTGGGGCATTGCGCGTTTGTTCCTCGGAAGGGGTCCAGAGCGGCCCGGCTTGATTCATGATGTCCTCCTAATAGATCCCGAGGCCGATCAGAGGTTCCGCAGCTTCCCCGCGCGCAGTCCCGTATGCGACCGCGCCATTTATGCAATCCCCGCTTTGCCACGGCAATGTCGGGTCGAAAGATTCTTTTGGAACGCCCAAATGGAAGAAAACCGTGCAAGAAAGCTGCACGAAGCGACAAATCCTTGAAATGGATCACGCCTTGTTTAAACCCGATATCTGGTTTCATTAATCGACGAAATGCACCCGAACGGGTGAGGATGTATGCCCCAGTCGGCGGTAAAGAAAAGCATATGGACACTCGCTATCGCTGCGTTGATCGCGGTGGTGATCGTTCTGTGCCTGCCGATGATCGCGTCCACGCAGATCGTCCGCGACAGCGTGGCCCAGCAGGTGAGCGCCTGGAGCGGATACCGCGTTCGTCTTGACGACGCGCCGGAAATCCGCGTCTGGCCTTCCTTCAAGGCAGTGCTGAACGATGTCGTGCTTTCGGACTGGCGCGACAACCAGCATCCGCCGGTGATGGAAGCCGAGCGCGTGGAAATCGACCTTTCCGCTCTTGCTGCCCTGCGCGGCGAGGTGGTGTTCACCAAAATTCGTCTGGTGCGTCCCATCATGCGCGTCGATGGAACGGCAGGCGCCCCCAAGTTCCACACATTGCCCAAATGGGGACGGCTTGCCCAGTCGATCGAGCTTGCCAAGGAACTCATCAACCAGAACCCCAACGAGCCGGACCTCTCTGCCCTGCCAAGCGACGCCTTCGCGACCGTGGAGGTGGAGGACGGACGCATCATCTCGGCAGACGACCGCAGCCAGCCGGCCTTTGCAAGCGGCCTTGCCGGGACGCTGAGCTGGCCGGCGCTCAACCGGTCGGCCGCACTTTCGGCGCGGGGAATCTGGCATGGTGAAGCCATCAATGTGGAAGCCACTTCCGAGCAGCCCCTGCTGCTTCTGGCCGGTGGCAAATCCGCGCTTTCCCTCTCGTTGAAAACATCCCCCGTCAGCCTCTCCTTCAAGGGGGAGGTCGACATAGAGGGCAATGCCTTCATTGACGGGCAGCTTGAGACATCCGCCCCCTCCCTGCAGCGGTTTCTGGAATGGTCGAGCCGGGAAGACTGGCCCGGCACGACGATCAAGGCCGCTTCACTGAAAACCAGAGTGCAGGGCGACCCCACCCGCATCAAGTTCGAAAACACCGAGATCGGACTCGGCGACAACAGCGCCACGGGCGTTTTCGACATCGGCTTCTCGGAGCCGACGCCTATTGTCAGCGGCACGCTGGCTTTCAAGTCGCTCGACATGGATGCGCTGATGCGCACGCTGGCGCCGGACCCGGCCAAGGGCGGCAGACAGACCCCAACCATTGCTCACCAAACCAATTTCGACCTGCGGCTTTCCGCGGCCACGGCAAATGCCGGCTCGATCACCATGTCCAATGTCGCTGCCACCGCACAGGTTCGCAACGGCCTCACCAGCCTGGATATTTCGGACGCCACCGCTTTCGGCGGCATGTTGCAACTGGGGATTCGCCGCGATGCGCTCAAAGAGCGCAGCCAGGTGGAGCTGCGGGTCAATGCGGAAAATGTCGATGGCGGCGAGATCGCAGCGAAACTGCACCTGACCAACCTCATGCCCAAGGCGCGGGGCAGTTTCACGGTCTTCATCAAGGGGCTGGGCGACGATCTGAAGAGCGTCCTGGAAACCGCGGACGGCTCCATTTCCGCCAGCTTCGGCAAAGGCGTCATTCCCGGCCTCAATCTCGATTCGTTCCGCCAGCATAATGACCGGGGAACATTCTTCCCGCTGGCCGATATCGCCGACGGGGAACTGCCCATCGAGGGGATAGAACTAAAGAGCACGCTTGCCGGCGGCATCGCCTGGATCGACAAGGCGGAAATTCAGCTCACCTCGCAAGAAAAGATCACGCTTGGCGGGCTCATTCCCTTTGCCGGGAGAGGCATTGCCCTTTCAGGCAGCATTCTCCCAGCCGTACCGCCGGCAGAAACGCAGGAAGAAGAACAGCCAAAGGAAACCTTCTTCATCGGCGGTTCGTGGAGTGCCCCCTTTATCGCTCCGTTCCTGGTGGAGTAGCCCCCCGCCTTCCCGCCTCACTGCATTGCCGGATATGGACGGCGCATAAGTCGGGTTTGCCAGATGACCGCAGAATGCTCTATGCGGCAGCATGCTCGTCGCGCCGGCGCTGGATTTCCTGCCGCTTGGTGACGATGGAGGCGATGATGACGCCGGTTGCCACGATGCCGATCAGGATGGTGCAGATCGCATTGATCTCGGGCGTCACGCCAAGCCGCACCTGGCTATAGATCTTCATGGGAAGGGTGGTTGCGCCCGGCCCCGAGGTGAAGCTCGCTATGACGAGATCATCGAGCGACAGGGTGAAAGCCAGCATCCAGCCCGCAATGACCGCCGGCAGGATGACAGGCAGCGTCACCTGGAAGAAGGCCCTTGCCGGCGTCGCGCCAAGATCGAGCGCGGCCTCTTCCAGCGACTGGTCGAAGGTAACCAGACGCGACTGCACCACCACGGCGACGAAACACATGGAAAAGGTGATGTGGGCAATCGTGACCGTGAAGAACCCGCGGTCGAAATTCATCGCGACGAACAAAAGCAGCAGCGACAGGCCGGTGATGACCTCCGGCATGACCAGCGGTGCAAAGACCATGCCTGAAAAGAGAAGCCGTCCACGGAAACGCGTGTAGCGGGTCAGTGCAACCGCCGCCATGGTGCCGAGCACGGTTGCGATCGTCGCGGAGAGGAAGGCGACCCGCGCCGTCACCCAGGCAGCGTCCATCAGGCCGCGATTGGAGAAAAGCGAGACATACCACTTGGTGGAGAAACCGGCCCAGACAGTGACCAGTCGCGACTCGTTGAAGGAGTAGACCACGAGCAACACGATGGGCAGATAGAGAAAGGCAAAGCCCAGCACCAGCGATACGATATTGAAGCGTCCCCAGCTTCCGGCCATGGCTATTTCTCCGCCTCGCGCGCCCGCGCCTGCGAGCGCTGGAAGAATGCGATGGGCACCACCAGGATCAGAAGCAGCACCACGGCGACCGCCGAAGAGACCGGCCAGTCGCGGTTGTTGAAGAACTCATTCCAGAGCGTCTTGCCGATCATCAGCGTTTCGGATCCGCCAAGGAGATCGGGGATCACAAACTCGCCCACGGCCGGAATGAACACCAGCATGCACCCCGCCACGATGCCCGGCAGCGACAATGGAAAGGTGACCTTCCAGAAGGCGGCAAGTGGCGGACAACCGAGATCGCGCGCCGCCTCGATGAGCGAATTGTCCATTTTCTCCAGCGTTGCATAGAGCGGCAGCACCATGAAGGGCAGGTAGGAGTAGACAATGCCGATATAGATGGCGGTCGTGGTGTTCAGAATGACCAGCGGCTGGTCGATCACACCCAGATAAAGAAGGAACTGATTGAGCAGCCCCTCGGGCTTCAAAATGCCGATCCACGCATAGACGCGGATGAGAAAGCTCGTCCAGAAAGGCAGGATGACGAGCATCAGGAGCGTCGGGCGGACAGAAGCCGGCGCGCGCGCCATGCCATAGGCGATGGGATAGCCCACCGCGAGCGTGATCGCCGTCGACACGCCCGCGATCCAGATGCTCGACAGATAGGCATTGCGGTAGAGCGGGTCTCCCGTCAGCCAGAGATAGTTGGCGAAGGACAAATCGCCAATCCTGTCGATGAGCGCCTTTACCCCCTGGGCAAGATCGAAAACCGGCTGATAGGGCGGCATGGCGATGGCCGGCTCAGACAGCGAAATCTTGAAGACGATCAGGAAGGGCGCGAGGAAGAAGACGAGGAGCCACAGATAGGGCACCGCGATGACGAAACGGCCGGCAAGCGCTGAAAGGAAACGGCCCATCACGCCACCTATCGGGTCAGGATGACGCCGGCATCGGCGGGGAAGGTGACCCAGGCGCGGTCATGCCATGTCAGCACGTCCGCGACGGCGCGTTTGCGGTTGATGCTGCTGGCCTTGACGATGCGACCGTCATCCAGCTTCACGTGGTGAATGGTCATGTCGCCAAGATAGGCAATGTCCCACACTTCGCCCTCGATGGCGTTGAGCGCATTTTCAGGACGATTGCGGGAGATATCGATCTTTTCCGGGCGTACAGCGAACCAGACGGTCGCCCCCTTCTCGGCTCCCGCGCCGTTGACGACGGAAAGTTCGATGCCGGCACCATCGGCAATCGTGGCAGTCTCCCTGCCGGCGGCCGTGACCGTACCTTCGAACATGTTGATGGAGCCCACGAAATCAGCCACGAAGCGGGAGTTCGGCGCTTCGTATATCTCAGCGGGCGTCGCGACTTGAATGACCTTGCCCTTGTCCATCACCGCGATGCGGTCGGCCATGGTCATGGCTTCTTCCTGATCGTGCGTGACCACCATGAAGGTGAGGCCGAGGTCGTATTGCAGGTCGATCAGCTCGAACTGCGTTTCCTCGCGCAGTTTCTTGTCGAGCGCACCGAGGGGTTCGTCGAGCAGCAGGAGCTTGGGCCGCTTGGCGAGCGAACGGGCCAGCGCCACACGCTGGCGCTGGCCGCCGGAAAGCTGATGTGGCTTGCGCTTGGCGAAGGGTTCGAGCTTGACCAGCTTGAGCATGGAAGCGACACGCTCGCGGATTTCGTCCGCGGGCATCCGGTCCTGCCTGAGGCCGAAAGCGATGTTTGCTTCCACCGTCATATGCGGGAAAAGCGCATAGGACTGGAACATCATGTTGACGGGCCTCTTGTGCGGCGGAATGCCTGACAGATCCTGCCCATCCAGGAAGATGCGGCCCGCCGTGGGCTGCTCGAAGCCCGCCAGCATGCGCAACAGGGTGGTCTTGCCGCACCCCGATGCCCCCAGAAGCGCGAAGAACTCGCGCTCATAGATGTTCAGCGAAAGGTCGTCGACCGCCGTGAAGTCACCAAAACGCTTGGTGACCTTTTCGAAGGCGATATAGGGCTTCGCCTGGGGATCGGCCCAGGGCGCGAAGCTGCGGCGCGTGCTGCCGAGCGATTTCATCGCGTCTCCCCCGCCGCGCGCCGTCACTGGCCGGTGACGACCCTGGTCCAGATGCGGGTCACAACGCGTTGCGTGCGCATGTCATAGGGCTGCGGCGCCTTCAACTTGGCCATGGTGGCTTCGTCCGGATAGACGGCGGGATCGTTGACGATATCCTGATCCATATCTGCCTGCGAGGCCTTGTTGCCATTGGCGTAGACGACATAGTCGGATGCCTTGGCGATTACATCGGGGCGCATGATGTAGTTCAGGAACTCATGCGCCTCGTCCACATGAGGCGCATCGGCGGGGATGGCCATCTGGTCGAACCACAGGAGCGCGCCTTCCTTGGGAATGCTGTAGCCCACCTCGACGCCCTGATCCGCTTCGGCGGCACGGTCGCGGGCCTGGAAGATATCGCCCGAATAGCCGAGCGCCAGACAGACATCGCCATTGGCAAGCCCGTTGATATATTCGGAGGAGTGGAACTTTCGGACATAGGGGCGAACCGCCATGAGAAGCGCTTCGGCCTTGGCCAGATCCTCGCCCGACGGGGTATTCGGATCGAGATCCTGATAGATCAGCGCGGCGCGAATGACCTCGCTCGCCGAATCCAGCATATGGATGCCGCAATCCTTGAACTTCGCCGCAAACTCAGGCTTGAACAGAACGTCCCAGGTGTCGATCTTCGAGGTCCCGAGAATCTCCTCCGCTTTGCCGACATTATAGCCGACGCCGGTGGTGCCCCACATATAATTGATCGAATACTCGTTGCCCGGATCATAGAGTGCCACGCGCTCGCTGATCATCTCCCACATGTTGGAGAGGTTCGGCAGCTTGGACTTGTCGAGCTTCTGAAACACGCCGGCATTGATCTGCCTGCCAAGAAACTCTCCCGAAGGGACGACGACATCGTAGCCCGATCCGCCGGCGAGCAGCTTCGTCTCCAGAATCTCGTTGGAATCATAGACGTCGTAGACAACCTTGATACCTGTTTCCCTGGTGAAATCCTCAAGGATCGAATCGTCGATATAGTCCGACCAGTTGTAGACGTTGACGACGCGCTCCTGAGCGTTGGCGCCCGTCACGAAAGCGATGGCAGCAAGCGAGGCGCAGGACAGGAGGAAGGTCTTACGAAGCATCAAATCATTCTCCCAGGGATAGCGTTGCCGACTCTTGGTGCCCGGCGAAAACCCATGTCTTTCGTTCCACACTATTTTTGTTTCCACAGTGCGACAAGCCGCATTTTCAATACGTTGCCGAAGATAAGCGGTTTATGACAGAGCCTTGGAAGCCCCCTTGGAAAACCCCTTGAAACGCAACGGCCCCGACAGGGGTGCAGCAGAAGGCAGGGCGTCCATTACTGAAAATCGAAAGCGGACAGGCCGGTTACCATTTCATCGAGCCCAAGGGGACGGGTGACCGGGGGTTCGGCACGCGCAAGACACCCGGCCCGCTCACACAGCCGACAGGCCGGGCCGATGAGTGTGAGCGCCGGAGAGGACGCACCCGCAGTCTTTACCGGAGTACCGGCAAGGGCCGCGCCATAGACGACACTGTCCCGGAAAGCGAGATCACAGCCGATCAGGAGCGCGGTTCGCCGCGGCCGCTCGCCGAAAGCGCCCTGCGGTCCCTCCAGTGTGCGCGCGACCGTCAGGAATTCAGCACCGTCAGGCATCTCCACCGCTTCGACCAGTATCTGCCCGGGCTGCGCAAAGGCGGCATGGACGGCCAGCTTTGGGCAACCGCCGCCAAACCTGCTTTGCGGGAAACCCTGCACTCCGGCCTTGCGAAAGCGATTGCCTGCATTGTCCACCTCAAGCATGAAGAAGGGAACACCCGAAGCGCCGGCTCGGCCGAGCGTTACAAGACGATTTGCCGCCTGCTCGAATGAAACACCGAAGCGGGAACGCAGCACATCCACGTCGTAGCGGGCGCGCTCGGCGGCAGCAAAAAACGCCTGATAGGGCATCATCAATGCGTGGGCGGCATAACGCCCAAGTTCGAAGCGAGCCAGGCGCCGCGCTTCGTTTCCGGAAAATTTCAGCGCTTCGATCTCGGCGGCGATGGCAACCGACATGCGCAGGAGACAGGCCTCCATGGCAATCTCGCGCAACTGATCGGCAGGGGAAAGACGCTCCGAAATGAACAGGCGTTGCGAATGCCTGTCATAGCGACGGCGCCAATTGGGCATGGTCGCCACGGGCAGGATACGAACGACGATGCCATGCTCGCGCTTCAGCCACGCCTTGATCGCGCCAGCCAGATCGTCGCCGGGCTCCAGGAGCTTGTGAAAGCTCTCCGCCTCCTCCTCGATCGAGGGAAAATGAGCAGCGCGGCGCTCAAATATCTCCCGCACTTCGTCCATGGGAAGGCGTGCGGCTGATATCGCCGTGGTGCGTCCTTCCCGCGCCAGCATTTCGGAAAGATCCGACATCCGGTCCGCCTGCTCGCGGTAGGCGCGATAGAGCTTTACCAGCGCAGAAGCGGCATTGGGCGCCGCCTCGGCCACATCCACCAATTCCTGCTCGCCCGGCAGCTCTCCCGAAAGGAGCGGATCGGAAAAAACCTCGCGCAGCGCCTGCAACGAAAGCCCCGCCTCGCCCTGCAATTCATCCGGATCGACCTTGTAGACCGAGGCGAGCTTGAGAATGAGCGGCACGGTGAGCGGGCGCTGGTTGCGCTCGATCAGGTTCAGATAGGATGGCGAGATACCGAGCCCCTCGGCCATGGCCGTCTGGGTGAGCCCCTTGGCGTTGCGCACGCGCCTGATGCGCGGCCCGGCAAATATCTTCTGGTTGGCCACGATCGAAGCCTCTCATTGCGCTGTCGCCGGCATTCAGGATCGTGCATGCGCACCCAACCAGGATCGTGCATGCGCACCCAACGTTCCGGCACGGGACCTTACACATCTTTACAAGATGCGCGTGCAAAATCACCTTTACACATTTTACAATTTTACAAGCGTCTTTCGTCAAAATCCAGACATGCTGACACGAAATTTTTGCCGGAAATTCGGTTTTCCTTACGGGATTGCTGCGCCGCAGTGTAAATCCTGTAACGAAATCGGGGCACGGAAGCATTGCGCGACAGGGCCTCACAAACGAAGCAGATTCCGCACGGAGGTCACAATGACGGATTTTTACAACCTCGTTCCCAGCGCCGCTGAAGGCCGTTTTAACGGCATCGAACGCCCCTACACGACCGGTGATGTGAAACGCCTGCGCGGCTCCGTCGCGATCCGCCATACATTGGCCGAAGAAGGCGCCAACCGGCTGTGGCAACTCATCCATCAGGAAGATTTCGTCAACGCGCTTGGCGCGCTCTCGGGCAACCAGGCGATGCAGATGGTTCGCGCCGGCCTCAAGGCGATCTATCTCTCGGGATGGCAGGTTGCCGCCGACGCCAACACGGCGTCCGCCATGTACCCTGACCAGTCGCTCTACCCGGCCAATGCCGGACCGGAGCTTGCCAAGCGCATCAACCGCACCTTGCAGCGCGCAGACCAGATCGAGACGGCGGAAGGCAAGGGTCTTTCGGTCGACACCTGGTTCGCCCCGATCGTTGCCGATGCGGAAGCAGGCTTCGGTGGACCTCTCAACGCCTTCGAGATCATGAAGGCCTATATCGAGGCAGGCGCCGCCGGCGTGCACTTCGAAGACCAGCTCGCCTCTGAAAAGAAGTGCGGCCATCTGGGCGGCAAGGTCTTGATCCCGACCGCTGCGCACATCCGCAACCTCAACGCCGCCCGCCTTGCCGCAGACGTGATGGGTGTGCCGACCCTGGTCATCGCCCGCACGGATGCGGAAGCCGCCAAGCTCCTGACCTCGGATATCGACGAGCGCGACCGGCCTTTCGTGGACTATGACGCGGGCCGCACGGTCGAAGGCTTCTACCAGGTTAAGAACGGCCTTGAATCCTGTATCGCGCGTGCCGTTGCCTATGCGCCCCATGCGGACCTGATCTGGTGCGAAACCTCGAAGCCGGATCTCGAACAGGCCCGCAAGTTCGCCGAAGGCGTCCACAAGGCGCATCCGGGCAAGCTGCTCGCCTATAACTGCTCGCCGTCCTTCAACTGGAAGAAGAACCTGGACGACGCCACGATCGCCAAGTTCCAGCGCGAGCTGGGCGCGATGGGCTACAAGTTCCAGTTCATCACACTGGCTGGCTTCCACCAGCTCAACTTCGGCATGTTCGAGCTGGCCCGCGGCTACAAGGATCGGCAAATGGCCGCCTATTCGGAGCTTCAGGAAGCCGAGTTCGCCGCGGAAGCCGTCGGCTACACCGCAACCAAGCATCAGCGCGAGGTCGGCACCGGCTATTTCGATGCCGTCTCCATGGCCATTACCGGCGGACAGTCTTCGACCACCGCAATGAAAGAATCCACCGAACACGATCAATTCCGCCCAGCAGCGGAATAACAAGACGGCTAAAGCCGGGGAAGGAAACCGAAATGAAACCGAATACCCGCGTCAAGGAACGTGCAGAAGAACAATCCAGCGCCATGACGAGCGACCAGCAGGCCATGATCCGCATGGTGGCCAATGACCTTCACAGGCTGAACCAGTCGGTCATGAAAGCGGTCGATTCGGGTGTGTCGGTCGAACTCGTCCGCTCGGCGCGCCACCATGGCGGGGAGGGCAACTGGGGGGATCTGCTGGTGCCTGTCATCGTCACCAATCGTCTCGCCGGTTCCTGATCCCGTCCGAGACATCCTCCAGTCAGAACGTCCGCGCGATCCCCGTCGCGCGGACGTTTTCCTGTAAACGCTTCAAATAAATCGGCAAAAAATAAAACCTGTGTTTTAAATATAATTTTACGACAACCTTTGCGTTATGGTTTTTTTAACCGTCGCAATTTCACTTGTTTACATACAATGTTTGTAACTTGACTTCGGCAAGCCAGCGAATGCAACTATCCGCATTCGCACAACTCTTCATTGAAATTGAAGCGCACGATTTCTCGAGGTGGCATGACGATGACATATACGGCGGCCGGCACATCGGTGGGCAGCGAACCCGAGGCGAAAGCATTCGATACGATGCAATGCATAGCCGATCTCTCACGGGCGCTGGTCGTGGCCGCCTCCCCCATCAACCGGATCGTGCTTTCACGCATCGCAGAGCGGGCCTGCCTCAAGACAGCTTCCATGGATCCGGGCGAGGCAGCCCGTAAACTTGCAAACCCGCAAGCCGACGATCTGCAACCGGGCATGGTCATTCTCGATCTCGACACCGTCTTCGAGGGCCATGATGACGTTCTCGCGCAGATCGAAACCCGCCGACGGATTTCGCCGGCACGCCTGCCATTCGTCGTCGCGATCGTCGCCACGCTGCGACAGGTCGATTTGCAGAGTTCCGCCTTCGATGCGACCGTTGCACGACCCGTTACCCCGGAGACGCTTCAGCCGGTGATCGAACGGCTGATTGCAACTGCAAAGGCTGCCTGATCCCGCTCTGCGGGCCTTCCTTCGTCTCTGTCGGCTGTCTATACTCGGATATCCGAAACGATATCTGGTGCCTGATGCCTGACAGGAAAAAGCTATCCCGCCCCGCCAGTCGAGGCGCCGTTGCCCGCACGCCCGCCTTTCTGAAGAATTTGCGCGGCGTGAAAGACTGGAAACAGGCAACCGCCTGGCTCGAATGGCGCGGTATCGAGGATATAGAGTGCATCACGCCAGACCAGGCCGGCGTGGCGCGCGGCAAGATGATGCCGTCAAAGAAATTCACGTCGAACACGTCGCTGGCCCTGCCTTCGGCGGTTTTCATGACCACCATCTCCGGCGAGTATCCCGAAAGCGGTGGCGGCTTCGTCTATCCCGAGGATGACGGCGACCTGAAACTCCTGCCCGACCTGACGACGCTCACGGCCGTGCCCTGGGAAACAGACCCGACCGCGCAGGTGATCTGCGATCTGGTGCATCAGGATGGCCGGGCCGTCGAATACAGCCCTCGCAACCTGCTGAAACGTGTCGTTGCCGAATATGCCCGGCATGGACTCAAGCCGATTGTCGCCCCGGAGATCGAGTTCTATCTGGTTCATAAGAACCCGGATCCCGATTATCCGCTGACCCCGCCCGTCGGCAGGTCCGGCCGCCCCATCGGTGGCGGGCAGGGCTATTCGATCGCCGGCGTCAACGAGTTCGACGAGCTGATCGACGATATCTACCACTTCTCGGAAGCGCAGGGTCTGGAGATCGATACCCTCATCCACGAAGAGGGCGCGGGCCAGCTCGAGATCAATTTGCGCCATGGCGACCCGGTGGAACTGGCCGATCAGGTGTTCATGTTCAAGCGAACGATCCGCGAGGCGGCGCTCAACCACGACACCTATGCAACCTTCATGGCCAAACCCATCCAGGGCCAGCCCGGTTCGGCCATGCACATCCATCAATCGATCGTGTCGCTGAAGACGGGCGACAATGTCTTTTCGAACAAGGACGGCTCGGAAACGGACGCGTTCCGCCACTTCATCGGCGGGTTGCAGCGGCATATTCCCAATGCGCTGATCATGTTTGCGCCCTATGTGAATTCCTATCGCCGCCTGACCCAGGGAACCGCCGTTCCGGTGAACACCCGATGGGGCTACGACAATCGAACGACGGCCTTCCGCGTGCCGAGATCAGACCCGGCTTCGCGGCGTGTGGAGAACCGCATCCCCTCCTCCGACGCCAACCCTTATCTGGCGCTTGCGGCCTCTCTCAGCTGCGGCCTGATCGGCCTTCTGGAGAAGATCGAACCGGACGCCCCGGCCGGCACCGCCGTCAACCAGGATGAGATCGAGCTGCCCCGCGGCCTGCTGGAAGCCGTAGCGCTCTTCGAGAGCGACGAGGCCCTGCTCCGGATTCTCGGCGCACCGTTTATCACCACATTCGCGGCCATCAAACGGGCGGAATTCGAGACCTTCATGCAGGTCATCAGCCCGTGGGAACGCGAATATCTCTTGTTGAACGTGTAAGAGCGGGGGCAAGACGCACCCACTTTTTTTCCTGCGGCGCCGGGCCATGACAAAACCCCATCACTCTCCCATATCGCCCGGTTTCTCCTGGTACGAAGCAACGGTCGGCGAGCGCCCGGAATATCCGGCGCTCGATGGCGATCTTGCCGTCGATATCGCCATTGTGGGGGGCGGCTTCACCGGCTTGTCGGCGGCAGCGCACCTTGCCGAACGCGGCGTGCGGACCGCACTCATCGAAGCGCATCGTTTCGGCGATGGCGCTTCAGGGCGTAATGGCGGGCAGATCGGCACCGGGCAGCGCGCCTGGGCCGAAGAACTGGAAGATGACCTCGGCCTCACCCGCGCCATAGCGCTTTTCGATCTCGCCGAGGAAGCCAAGACGCATCTGCACGATTTTACCGCCCGACACGGTATCGAGATCGACTACCGGCCAGGGCAGCTCTCGGTGGTGCACAAAAGGCGCTATCTCGACGACTACCGGCGGCATGTGGACATCATGGGTGAGCGTTTCGGCTACCCGCATCTGACTTTCATGGAGCGGAGCGAAACGGAGAAGCGACTGGGTTCCGGCCTCTATTTCGGCGGCATTCGCGATGTGGGAACGGGGCATGTTCATCCGCTCAAACTCGTGATCGGCACGGCGCGCGCGGCCCAGAAGGCCGGCGCCCTGCTCTATGAAAACAGCCCGGCAAGACAGATCGTCTCCGAAGGCGGTCAGGTGCGGATCACCACCGCGCGCGGCACGATCCGTGCGCAGAAATGCCTGATCGCGGTCAACGCCTATGGCAACGATCTGGAACCGGTGAGTGCCGCCCATGTCATGCCCATCGGCTCCTTCATCGGGGCGACGGTGCCGCTCGGCGCAGAGAGCCCGGTTCTTCCCGGAGGAGAATCGGTCGACGATTCACGCTTCGTCGTGCGTTATTTCCGACGCTCGGCGGATGGCCGACTACTGTTTGGCGGACGCGAGATCTATGCCCCTGGCGAGGACAAGGCGATCCAGACGCATATTCGACGGCAAATCGCCGAAATCTATCCGGCATTGCGGAATGTCGAGATCACCCACGCCTGGGGCGGTTATGTGGGCATAACCATGCCGCGCAAACCGTTCGTGCGGGAGGTGATGCCCAATGTCCTATCCGTCGGCGGCTATTCCGGGCATGGCGTCATGCTGTCCAACTTCGTGGGCCGTCTTTATGCGGAGACGGTCAGCGGAAACCAGGACCGGCTGAAGCTTTTCGAGGATTTGAAAATCCCGCCATTCCCCGGCGGACGGCTGATGCGTCCGGTCCTGATGTTCCTTGCGCTCAACTGGTATGCGTTGCGCGACAGGATATAGCTCTGCCTGTCATCTGCACGAAGCGAGAAAAGCGAGAGAGCAAATTCTGCCACTTTGGACTTCGTTTCAGAGCGGCCAGAAAAACAGGATCGCCGGCACCGCCACTGCGATGATCAGGAGTTCAAGCGGCAGGCCCATGCGCCAGTAATCGCCGAACCGATAGCCGCCCGGCCCCATGATAATGGTGTTGTTCTTGTGGCCGATGGGCGTGAGGAACGCGCAAGAAGCCGCAACAGCAACCGCCATGAGGAAGGGATCGGGAGAAACATCCAGCCCCCTGGCGACCGACAGGCCGACAGGCGCGGCGATCAAGGCTGTCGCAACATTGTTCAGGAAATCCGACAGCGTCATGGTGACGACCATCAGGATCGTCAGAATGGCCCATGCCGGGAGGGAACCGGTGAGCGACAGGATACCTTCCGCGATCAAACGCGTTCCGCCGGAATCTTCCAGCGCCAGCCCCAGCGGGATCAGCGATGCCAGGAGCACGATGACCGGCCATTCGACCGATTCATAAACCTCGCGCGCGCTGACGACGTTGAACAGCGCATAGACAGCGACCGCAGCGGCGAGAGCAATCACCAGCGGTACAAAACCCATGACGGAACTGGCCACCGCAGCGGCGAAAACGCCCATGGTGAAAAACGCCTTGCCCCGCTGGATGACCGTATGGCTTTTCTCCGCCAGCGGCAGCACGCCAAGCCATTCCGCGGCATCGACCACGCGGCTTTCAGGCCCCAAAAGAAGCACCACGTCGCCAGCCCGGATCGGCAGTTTGCGAACCCGCTCGCGAAAGCGCTTGCCCTGGCGGGAAACGCCAAGCAGGGTTACGCCGCGACGGTAGAGGAGCCGGAGATCGAGCGCGGTGCGCCCCACCATGCGCGCGCTGTCAGGCACGATCGCTTCAATCAGAACCAGCGACTGGCCGCGAAGCCCGCCATGTTTCTCAGCACCCGGGGCATCGAGTTCGGCCGCACCGATGAACGCCTCGATGGATTTCGGATCGCCTTCCAGGATAAGGTGATCGCTCTTACGAACCTCCTCGCCAGCCGCGAAACCCGGCAGGCGCTTGCCGCGACGCACGAGGCCAAGGATCGTGACGTCGTGCTCATCGGCCAGCGAATAGAGATCGCTGACCGGCTTGCCGAGCGCCTTGGACTTCTCCTTTACGCCAGCCTCCGCCACGAACAGACCCGCATCGCCCTCGTCCGCGATATCCACCTGTCCCGCGTCGGGGATCAACCGCCACCCGAACAGCGCCACGAAGGCGATGCCGGCCGCCGCGCAAACGAGACCGACAGGCGAGAAATCGAACATGGAATAAGAATCGCCGAGCGCCCTGTTGCGAAACTCGGAAACGACAATGTTCGGCGGCGTGCCGATGAGCGTGATCATGCCTCCCAAAATGGTGGCGAAGGAAAGCGGCATCAGGGACCTGGAGACCGGGCGCCTGGCTTTCTTCGCCGCCTCGATGTCCAAAGTCATCAGCATCACCAGGGCCGCCACGTTGTTGATGACCGCCGACAAACCCGCGCCAACCACCGCCATCAGGCCGATATGCGATGAGAGCGAGCGGCCCGTGGATAAGACGAAGCGGGAAATGAGCTCCACGGCACCCGCATTCATCATCGCGCGGGAGACAATCAATACCAGAGCGATGATGACCACCGCTTCATGGCCGAAGCCGATGAAGGCATCGTGCGCATCCACCACGCCACCAACAACAGCAATGATGAGAGCGGCAAAGGCGACCAGATCGTAACGGATGCGGCCCCAGACGAGGAAGGAGAAGACAACCCCGAGAAGGCAAAACAGGAAGATCTGCTCGTAGGTCATGCGCTTTCGCCCCTCTTTGATGATCCGGGACGAAGAACCTCACCACCCCGGTTATGGGCAATTCAGAAAACGGCAAGCGGTTCCCGTCTTCCGAATCGGAAATCGAAATGCATCCCCCGCGCTTGAGGCGAATGGTTGCATTTATTCGGCACCAGACGCGCCGCCAGGCTGCAAAATGGTCCCACCGCATTTGTGCGACGCCAAGCGTACCGCCTGGCTGCAAAATGCTTGTCCAATCGCATTTGTGCGACGCCAGGCGGTACGCCTAGCTGCAAAATGCTTGTCCAACCGCATTTGTGCGACGCCAGGCGGTACGCCTGGCTGCAAAATGCTAGATACAGCGCCCGCCGTCCACCTCCAGAGCCACGCCGGTGATGAACTCCGCCTCGCTGGAAGCCAGCCAGAGCGCGGCGTTTGCGATATCGAGCGGGGTCGAAAGGCGCCCCAGCGGAATGGAAGCGCGGAACTGTGCGCGCTTTTCAGGCGTGTCCTCACCCATGAACTGGCTCAGCATGCCCGTTTCGCCGGCGACGGGGCACAGGCAATTCACGCGGATGTTCTTCGGTGCCAGCTCGACCGCCATCGATTTGGTGGCCGTGATCGCCCACCCCTTGGAGGCGTTGTACCAGGTGAGGCCGGGACGCGGGCGCAGACCGGCTGTGGAAGCCGTGGTGATGATGGAGCCGCCGCCCTGCTTTTCCATGATCGGCACCACGGCGAGCGTCGAATGGTAGATGGCCTTCATGTTGACGGCGGTGATCAGGTCGAAGGTTTCTTCGCCCACCTCCATCAACGGACCGTTGCGATGGGTGAAACCGGCATTGTTGACCATGATGTCGAGACGCCCGAAGGCCTGCATGGCAGCATCGACCATGGCATCGACATCAGCCTTCATCGAGACGTCCGCTGTCACCGGAAGCGCCGCTTCGCCGATCTCGCCCGCAATATGTTCCGCACCCTTGGCGTTGAGATCGGCAACGATGACCTTTGCCCCCTCCTCCGCGAAACGCTTCGCCATTCCCGCGCCAAAACCGGATGCTGCGCCAGTGATGACGGCGACCTTGCCAGAAAGTCTTGCCATAATGAATTCCTGTATGATTAGCCGTGATTGAAAACGATGGTCTTGGTGGCGGACATATCGAACAGGGCTTCAAATCCCTTTTCCCGCCCGTGACCCGACTTCTTGAAGCCGCCGAAGGGCAATTCTATACCGCCGCCGGCGCCATAACCGTTGACGAAGACCTGGCCGGCGCGCACGCGCTTGGCAACCCTGTGCTGGCGGGCGCCGTCGCGCGTCCAGACACCGGCGACCAGCCCGAATTCCGTACTGTTTGCAAGCCGCACCGCATCCGCCTCATCGGTGAAGGGGAAGAGCGAAAGGACGGGGCCGAAGACTTCTTCCTGAGCAAGCGCGGCATCCGGATCGACATTTCCGAACAGCGCCGGCGCCTCATAGTAGCCGCCTTCCGGCGCATCGGGCGCGATCGTGCCGCGTGCAAGCAGCGGAATGCCGGCGTCCTGAGCAGCAGCGATGAAACCGCCGACCCGGTCGCGCTGGGCCGGGTTGATGAGCGGACCTATGTCCAGATCTGCATCATGGGGACCGGCGACCAATGCGCCGAAGCGCTCGGCGAGCGCCTCCGCCACCCGTTCATAGACAGGTCTTTCCACCAGGACACGGCTGCCGGCGGAGCAGGTCTGGCCGCCATTCTGGATAATGGCGTTAACGAGCACGGGAATTGCCGCATCAATGTCGGCATCGGCGAAGACGATCTGGGGCGACTTGCCGCCCAGCTCCATGGTCACACCGCGATTGTTGACGGCGGCAGCCTGCTGGATGGCGGTTCCGGTCAAGGGGGAGCCGGTGAAGGTGACGTAGTCGATCAACGGATGGGCGGAGAGCGCAGCACCTGCCCGACGACCATAGCCAGTGATGACGTTGAAAACGCCAGCGGGGATACCCGCTTCGAGCGCGAGCTCCGCAATGCGCAAGGTGGTGAGCGAGGCATCCTCGGCAGGCTTGACCACCAGCGTGTTGCCCATGGCTAGGGCCGCGCCCACGACGCGTGCAAGAATTTGCATGGGATAGTTCCATGGCGTGATGGCCGCAACCACACCATGCGGCTCGCGCAAGGTCAGCGCGGTGTATCCCTCGAGGAAGGGGATCGTGTCGCCGTGGATCTTGTCCGCCGCGCCCCCATAGAACTCGTAATAGCGCATGGTTGCCGTCACATCCGCCTTGCCTTGACGGATGGGCTTGCCGGTATCGCGCGATTCCAGAGCAGCCAGTTCCTCGCCGTTCTTTTCAACCAGCTGGAACAGCCGGGTCAGGCAGCGGCCACGCTCGACAGCCGGCATGCGCCCCCACGGCCCCTCATCGAAAGCATGGCGCGCAGCCATTACCGCGCGATCCACGTCGGCCTCGCCGGAAGCCGGAATCGATGCGAATACCTTGCCGTCCGATGGAGAAGCGACGTCGATGCGCTCGCCCGACAGCGCGTCCACCGGGCGCCCGTCGATGATCTGCATGAAAGCGCGGCCCTCGGCGACGCTGCGCGAAAAATGGGTGCCCATCCCTGAAGCTCCGGTTTAAATTTCTTTCGGTTCGAGCCATGCTCGCGATTTGGCCCATGGGAAACCTGCCATGCGAGACTATGTCAAGGCACAATGCGCCATGCATGTTGGCGCAGCCGCCCCCGAACCGATCGCGAGCCGCAGCCGGAAGCCGCCGCGACATCCGGTCCCGGCACTTCAAACCCGGTCGCATGAAATCGAGTCATGAAATCGAGTCTGGCATTATTAAATCGATTAGATTATAGCAGCTGCAAAAAGGCAAAGGTCAGCGGAGCAAGAATGACGAGCCAGATCATACCGGTCGATCCCTTCGATCTTGTGGTGTTCGGCGCCACGGGCGACCTTTCCGAGCGCAAGCTTCTTCCGGCCCTTTACCAGCGTCAGCGCGCCGGCCAGTTCAGCGAACCGACCCGCATCATCGGCTCATCGCGCACGAAGCTCTCGGATGAGGCGTTTCGCGCCTTTGCCGAAAAAGCCATCCACGAGCATGTGGCGAAGAATGATATCGAGCCGAAGGAACTCGCACATTTCCTGAAGCGGCTTTCCTATGTGCCGGCCGATGCCAAATCCGGCGAGGGTTTTACGGAACTCAAGGCGGCGATCGGCGACAGCGATACGATACGCGCCTTCTACATGGCGGTGGCGCCCGGTCTTTTCGACAACATCGTCGAGCAGATTTCCCGGCACGGCCTTTCCACCGCGACGGCGCGGGTGATCGTCGAAAAGCCCATCGGGCGTTCGCTGAGCTCGGCATGCGAGCTCAACGATGCCATCGGGCGGGTGTTCGCCGAGCAGAACGTTTTCCGCATCGACCACTATCTCGGCAAGGAGACGGTGCAGAACCTCATGGCGCTGCGCTTTGCCAATGCGCTTTATGAGCCGCTCTGGAACTCCGCGCATATCGACCATGTTCAGATCACCGTCGCGGAAGCCGTGGGCCTGGAGGGTCGCGCCGGGTATTACGACAAGGCAGGCGCACTGCGCGACATGGTGCAGAACCACATGCTGCAACTCCTGTGTCTCGTGGCCATGGAAGCCCCCTCCTCCATGGAGGCCGACACGGTGCGCGATGAAAAGCTCAAGGTCCTGCGCGCCCTGAAGCCGATCGGAACGGCGGATGCGGAGAAGATGACCGTTCGCGGACAATACCGCGCCGGCGCTTCCAATGGCGGTGCGGTGAAGGGCTATGGCGAAGAACTCGAAAGCGGCGAGAGCAACACGGAGACCTTTGTCGCGATCAAAGCGGAGGTCGAGAACTGGCGCTGGGCAGGCGTGCCGTTCTATCTGCGCACGGGCAAGCGGCTTGCCACCCGCGTTTCGGAAATCGTCATCCAGTTCAAGCCTATTCCGCACTCCATTTTCGGAGACGGCGCCGGCAAGGTATTCGCCAACCAGCTCGTGATCCGCCTGCAACCGGATGAAGGCGTGAAACAATGGATCATGATCAAGGATCCCGGCCCTGGCGGCATGCGCCTCAGGCATATTCCGCTCGACATGAGCTTTGCCCAGTCCTTCAATGTCCGCAACCCGGACGCTTATGAGCGGCTCATCATGGATGTGATCCGCGGGAACCAGACCCTCTTCATGCGCCGCGACGAGGTGGAAGCCGCATGGCGCTGGATCGACCCCATCCTTGCGGCCTGGGATGACAATCAGCAGCCCGCGCAAGGCTATACTGCGGGCACCTGGGGGCCATCTGCCTCCATCGCGCTCATCGAGCGTGACGGGCGCACCTGGCACGAAAGCGTATGAGCATGGTTCCGACACCAACCTGGCACCGGTTTGCCTCATCCGACGACCTTGCGGATGCGCTCTCACAGAGCGTCGCGAAGGCCCTGACAAAAGGCGTGGAAGAACACGGTCAGGCGGTGCTGGCGGTCTCAGGAGGACGCACGCCCGCGCATTTCTTCGACCGGCTCTCGCGCAGCGACATTGCCTGGAACAAGATCACGGTGACGCTGGTCGACGAGCGTTTCGTGGCAGGAGATTCGCCACGCTCCAACGCCCGGCTCGTGACACGCCACCTTCTTCAGAACAAGGCGGCGCGGGCCGGATTCATCGGGCTTTACAGCCCCTGCCAGAATGCGGAGACGGCAGCGGCAGAGGCAAACGAAGCGATCGCCGGCCTGCCTTCTCCTTTCGATGTCGTGGTGCTCGGCATGGGGACCGACCGGCATACCGCATCCTTCTTTCCGGATGCGGCCGGTATCGGCGACATGCTTTCTGCGCCTGAAGGCGGGCCTTCGGTGCTTGCCGTAAACGCCCGCAGCGCCGGCGAGCCACGGCTCACCCTCTCCCTTGAAACGCTTGCAAGCGCGCGCATGCTGGTGGTGCATATCGAGGGCGAGGACAAACTGGAAACGCTGGAGGAAGCGCTTGCCATGCCGCCAGGCCCGGCCTCCCCCATTGGGGCCGTGCTGACCGCCGCGCAAAACCCCGCCCATGTCTATTGGGCTCCGCTGCGCTGAAACACCTTTTCTTTTCCGATGCCAGCGCCCGCCTCGCGAGTGCACAGCAAGCAAGGAAGCCAAATGACCGCAAGAGCAGAAATCGAAGCCGTCACAGCCCGTATTCGCGAACGCTCGCGCGCCAGCCGTGAACTCTATCTCGAACAGGTGGAAGCGGCCGCTGGCCAGACTGTGCACCGCTCCGTGCTGTCCTGCGGCAATCTCGCTCATGGCTTTGCTGCCTGCGGGCCTGCCGACAAGGCAGCGCTTTCCGGCGACCGGGTGCCCAATATCGGCATCATCACCGCCTATAACGACATGTTGTCCGCGCACCAGCCTTTCGAGCCGTTTCCCGCACTGATCAAGGAAGCGGCCCGCGAGGCCGGCGGCGTGGCGCAGGTGGCCGGCGGTGTTCCCGCCATGTGCGACGGCGTCACGCAGGGTCAGCCGGGCATGGAGCTGTCGCTCTTTTCGCGCGACGTGATCGCCATGGCGACAGCCATAGGCCTTTCGCACAACATGTTCGATGCGGCGGTCTATCTCGGCGTCTGCGACAAGATCGTTCCGGGGCTGGTGATCGGGGCGCTCGCCTTCGGCCATCTGCCCGCCGTGTTCATTCCTGCCGGCCCCATGACCTCGGGCCTGCCCAATGACGAGAAGGCGCGCGTACGCCAGCTCTATGCGGAAGGCAAGGTGGATCGCGCCGCGCTTCTGGAGGCCGAATCCAAATCCTATCACGGGCCGGGCACCTGCACCTTCTACGGCACCGCCAATTCCAACCAGATGTTGATGGAGATCATGGGCCTGCATACGCCCGGTTCATCCTTCGTCAATCCCAACACGCCCTTGCGGGAGGCGTTGACGAGGGAAGCCGCCCGGCGCGCGCTTGCCATCACCGCGCTCGGCAACGAGTTCATTCCCGTAGGGCGGATGATCGACGAACGCTCCATCGTCAATGGCGTGGTGGGCCTGAACGCCACGGGGGGCTCCACCAACCATACGATGCACCTCATCGCCATGGCGGCGGCCGCGGGCATCAAGCTCACCTGGAACGATATTGCGGAGATTTCGGCCCATGTGCCGCTTCTCGCGCGCGTCTATCCTAACGGGCTTGCCGATGTGAACCATTTCCACGCGGCAGGCGGAATGGGCTTTCTCATCCGCGAACTTCTCGACGATGGCTATCTGCATGAGGATGTGCGCACCATCTGGGGTGAAGGACTGAGACCCTACGCAGTGGAAGCCGGGCTCGCAGGCAACGGGACGGTGACCCGCACACCGGCACCGCGAGAAAGCGGCAGCGACAAGGTTCTGGCACCTGCCGCAAAACCGTTTCAGCCGACAGGCGGCATTCGCGTTCTCTCGGGCAATCTGGGCAAATCGATCATCAAGGTTTCAGCCGTGAAGCCCGAGCACCGGGTAATCGAAGCGCCTGCCCTCGTCTTTCACTCGCAGGAAGAGATGCAGGCCGCCTTCAAGGCCGGCGCGCTCGACCGCGATTTCATTGCGGTCATCCGTTTTCAGGGGCCGAAGGCTAACGGGATGCCGGAGTTGCACAAGCTGACGCCGGCCCTCGGCGTTCTGCAGGACCGCGGACGCCGGATCGCACTCGTTACCGATGGGCGCATGTCGGGAGCATCCGGCAAGGTGCCCGCGGCAATCCACGTAACACCCGAAGCACTGGACGGCGGTATGATCGGACGCGTGCGCAACGGCGACCCGATGCGCCTCGACGCGGACGCCGGAACGTTGGAGCTTCTCATCGATGCCGAGGAACTGGCCTCCCGCGAGAATGCCGAGGCCGATCTGTCGGGCAACCAGTTCGGCATGGGACGCGAACTGTTTGCAGGCTTCCGGCAATTGGCCGGACGGGCCGACCAGGGCGCATCCGTTTTCTGAAACGCATGTGAGAAGAAAAGCCGGGGGTGATAACCGCTTCCCCCGGCCGCATTCTTCCGCTCAGAGAACCGGTGGCTCGATGCCGGCGCTGCGGCAGGCGGCGGTCAACGTGTTGGCCATCAGCATGGCGATCGTCATGGGACCGACGCCGCCGGGGACAGGTGTGATGGCGCCGGCTTTCTCGCTCGCTTCGGCAAAGGCCACATCACCAACGAGCCGCGTCCTGCCCTCGCCCTTTTCGGGCGCCGGGATACGGTTGATGCCGACATCGATCACCGTCGCGCCCGGCTTGACCCAGTCTCCGCGAACCATTTCAGGACGCCCTACCGCCGCGACGAGAATATCGGCCATGCGCGCGATGGCCGGCAAATCGCCGGTGCGGCTGTGCGCAATCGTCACCGTGGCATTGGCAGCCAGGAGCAGATTGGCCATCGGTTTGCCGACGATGTTGGAACGGCCGATCACCACGGCATTCAGGCCGGAGAGGTCGCGGCCTCGGACACGCTCGAGCATCAGCATGGCCCCGGCGGGCGTGCATGGCACGAAGGCCGTGCCAAGCTCCCCCGTGCCGAGCTTGCCGACATTGATGAAATGGAAACCGTCCACATCCTTGTCGGGGGAAATCGTCTGGATGATGCGGCCCGCGTCGATATGCGCAGGCAAGGGCAATTGCACGAGGATACCGTGGATCGCCTTGTCGGCGTTCAGCTCCCCGATCAGTTTTACCAGCGCATCTTCCCCCGTGTCGGCCGGCAATGTGTGCTGGACGGAATGGAAGCCACACTCCTTGGCCCGGCGCGACTTGGACGCCACATAGACCTGGCTTGCCGGGTCTTCGCCGACCAGCACCACGGCAAGCCCCGGCACCACGCCCGCAAGCGCGAGCGCAGCGGCGCCCTGCTTAACCTTGGCGACCACATCTTCCGCGATGGATTTTCCGTCGATTATCTCGGCCATGCTTCTCTCCGGTAAACGCCAGAGAGTGTCTCAAACCGTGAACGCTCCAGCGCAAAGACCGGGCCTGGCCCGGCTTCTTCGAGCTTCGGACGCATAAAGGCAATCACCCCAAACCGCAATCGGCGATTGGGCCGCAAGGCAGCAAATATGCACTTCCGGGATATCTAGTAGCGCCCGCCTGCCGCACGATGGCCGGCGAGCCGCTCGACGCGCTCGCGTACCACCCTCAGGCGATGGTGGAGTTCGTCCAGCGGCATATCCGGCGCGTCCGATTCGTCTTCCATATACCGGCGTGCATCCCTTAACGCGGCAAGATTGGCAGTGGGCTGCAACAGGTCGCCATCGCGGTTCCTGCCGCGCGCATGAACGCCCTGCCCCTCGTCGGGATAACGCTCATCATCATAGACGGAGCGGTCTTCGTAATCATCCACGCGGGGCTTCCGACCGGGTTGACGCCGTCCGGCGCCATCGCGAGGCGGAACATGCCCGCCACCACCTTCCGGCGGGACACCGCCGCCGCGACGGTCGTTCATGGTCTCCCGCAACCCCTGCATCGCACCCCGCGCCGCGCCGAGGCCGACACCGGCCATGAAACCAAGCAGCATGCCGGCAATGGCAATGGAAGATCGCGACGGCCCTACCGGATCCAGCGGCGGAGAAGCCTTGGAGATGATGCTCACATTGGCTGTGTTCAGCCCTTCCTGCTGCCCTGTCTCCCGAGCACGCAAGAGCAATGCCTCATAGACCGAACGCTTTGCCGCCGCCTCGCGCTCCAGCTCCCGCAAGGTAATGCGTTCGCTCTCCAGATCACCCTTCTGCACCTTGAGACGCGCAAGCTGGGCGGCGAGATCCTGCTCCATCTGAACCGCACGCTGAAGCTCCACCTGGTTGGAGGCGATCACACGGCGCAGTTCACGTGCGATCTCGTCGCGCGCGCCGGAGACCTCGGCTTCCACCGACTGCCTGTCGGGATGCCGGGGGCCAAGGCGGACCGCAAGCCTGTTCGCCTGTTGCTTGACGCTTGCATACTGGGCCAGAAGCTCCGTCATCACCGGCGAGGCTATCTGTTCGGGCAAGGCTCCGCCCAGAACCTGGTCAATGCCAATACTGCGGGCGGCGGCCGCGCGGGCATTCAGCTCCGAAGTGCGCGCGCGCGCCGTGGAAAGCTGCTCATTGAGGCGGACAATCTCATCGTCGGTGATCAGCCGGCCCTGTGCATCCACGATGTCGTTCTTCGACTTGAAGTCCGCAATCCCACGCTCCGACTGCTCGACCTCCTTGCGCAGGGAGACAAGGCGCTCGTTGATCTCGCGATTCGCCCTGCCGGCAGTCGCCGACTGGAGATCACCATAGGTTTCGAGAAAGACGTCCGTCACCGTCGTGGCGACGAGCGCGGATTTATCCGCCTCCTGAGTGGTGACACCAACCGTGATGATGAACGTTTTCGAATTGCGGCTGACACTCAGGGCCTCAGCGAGATTGTTGACCGCGATGGAGTGACGGGCAGTGCCATCCTCCTTGCCATTGCCGTTCATCAGGACGGAAATCAGCGTTCGGGGGCTGGCAAGCAGACCAAGCGCGCTCCCCCCTTCGCCGTTGAACTCGGGATCGTTTGCAAGTTCAAGCCGGTCAACGACCTTGGTCAGAACGGTGCCTGACGTGATGATGCTCACCTGGTTTTCGATGAGCGCAAGGGTTGCGTCGGACGGCAAACCGCCACGCGCCAGGTCGCGCTCCACGATCTGAAGATCGCGCGGATCGAACAAGAGGTCCGTCGCAGCGTAGTATTTCTTGGGCGTGGAGAGCGCCACCATCACCCCAAGGATCGCTCCCAGGATGGTGGTGAAAAGGATCAGCCATTTGGCACGGAATATCCCTGCGATGACGCGTGTGGGATCGATCAGAGGGCGCCAATGGCCATTATCCGCGCGGCGCTCACGCGCCTGCGGCGGAAGTTCGTTCCACATGCCCCTGGACGGGCGGGGCACTTCTTCCCGATGGGCCGGACGCTCCGGCGCGGGCTGCGCTTCCGGCGCAGGGCGAACCGCTTCGCGCTGACGCGGCGCGGCGGACGGCTCAGGCAAGGGAAAGAGGCGGTCGAGGACGCGGTTTTTGAGCGATGGCTTTGCCGCTTCGTCAGGATCGCCGCCGGAGAAATCGCCGCCGGGGAAATCGCTGTGGGGATGCGTCACACGCTCAAGCCGCGCCCTGGCCGTATGCCGTTGGGCAAGTGCCTGCTCCTCCTCGTGACCCCGCCGCTGCTCCATCCTGCGAAAATGCGCTTCTGCTGCCTCGGCGCTTTCGCGCAGCCGGTCGCCATCTTCTTCCGCGGAGAGCGCCAGAAGGGTGGAATCAGAGCGCCTGTGGCGCGGCGTTTCCCGCGCGCCACCCAATGAAAGCAGCGAGCGATTGCGCGCGTTGCGGCGGGCCCCGTTCTTTCCTGGATCTTCGGCATCAAACATGGCGCTGACGGCTTCCACTCATGAGCATGAAACGGGCGCATAAGCCCGCGGTTATGTTAATCCAAACTAAATAGACACGGGTAACAAAAGGTTAACGGAAGCGCCGCCGAATAGATAGTCGGCGCATCTATCTGAAAGACTTCGCCAGCCGGAACGGCGCATTAAACTTTGCGGTGTAAGGCTCGCACGGATACGTTTTTTTTGGGGTTTTGCCATTTCCATCGCCGGCTTCGTCAAAAACCAGCAGAAAGTGCTCAAGGACTATTTTGCCGCCATCAGCGGCTCTGCGGGGCGGCTGGTGTTTTCGCTTGCCTATTTCGTTCTGCTGGCAAACACGCTTTCGATTGCGGAGTTCGGACTTTTTGCGACCGCCTCAGCCGCGGGCGTCATGCTGTCGCGCATTCTCGCTCTCGGCTTCACGGCCACGCTTTACCGTATCGCCACCGTCAAGCCACGCCTGCTTGGAACCTATGCGGCCGGTTTCATCCTGCTTGCGCTCGCTTCCCTGCCGCTTCTGGCGCTTGCAAGCGCCGCCATGTATCTCGTCTTCTTCTCCGCCGACATGCCATGGCTGCCTTTCGCGCTCATCGTGGCGGCCGAAGCGCTGATCTGGCGCCTCGCCGAAACAATCATCGTCGTCAACAATGGCCTCAACCGGTTCGGTCGCGCGGCAACGCTTGTCATCATCGCGACGGCCATGCGGGCGCTTGCCGCAATGTTTTTCGCATTCGTTGCCGTGCCCGATCTGTTCAACTGGAGCCTGTTCTATCTCGCTGCAAATGCCGCCTCGCTGCTGATCGCACTCGTTTTCTTCTGCCCCCGGCAGAGGCTACGGCTGAGGCCCGCCCTTTACTGGCGCAGATTGTCGGACGCGCTGTATGTTGCGGGAGCCGAGATCCTTTTCTACATCCAGATGGAACTCGACAAGCTGCTGGTGCTCGCCATCGGCGGCGCACAGATGGCCGGCATTTATGCCATCATCATGCGTCTGGTGGATCTGACCGCAATACCGATCCGCTCGTTCTCCATGCTGCTAGTCCAACGGATGATGCGAGCGCCCGAAATGCTCAGCCGGATGAAGCTGCGCCTCGGCATCGAGGGTGGTGTTTTCACCGTATCGACCCTTGCATTGCTGACGCTTGCGGTGATCCTGATGATCTATCCGGCCTTGCTCGGGCGCAATGTGGCGGAGGCCGCCCCGCTTGTTATACTGGCGCTCGCCGTTCCCGGTTTCCGCAACCTGACGGAATATCAGGCCGAACTTCTGTTCGCGCGCGGGCAGACCTTCCTGCGCGCGGTCAATCTCGCGCTCCTGGCGGGAGCCAAGGCGGCGCTCTTGTCCCTGGCGTTGGCGGCTTTCCTGGAAGTGAAACCACTCGTGCTGTCGCTGAACGTGGTCTTTGCCTCGCTTTATCTGCTCTCCACCGCTCTCACCTATTGGGCATTGCGGCGGCCTGCCAAGCGGGTCTGAGGGATCGCGACGCGCTTTGGAGCGGTTCACCGCTTCATGGAACCGCTGCCGCGCACCATCTGGGCGTCTTTCCACGTTTGCGCGGACGCCAGTTGCTTCCCTCTGACAGCAAATGCCTTAGCCAATGAGTTTCCTGAGGGCGTCCAGATTGCTGCCTGTGAAGGACTGGATGCCGACAGCCACCTGATGGGGTTCCATACCGTCCACAAAATCATGCAGACCGGCCTCGTCCAGCCCCGGCCCCGACCAGTAGACCCGGCACAGTTCGCGGTCGTCATGAAAATGGCCGACACCGTCCAGGACTTCATCGACATAACGCCCGTAAAGGATGCACTCGGAAAACTTGCGATTAATCGCGACGGCTTCGATCCAATGCCGGTTATGGGCAGCCTCGATATGCGCTATCATGCCAAGCACGGCAGTGCGCCGCCAGGCGATCAATGTCGTGATGTAATCGTGCAGAGAAACCCGCTCCGGGGGCAACCCCAGCGCAAAACCGGCATTAATGGTCCATTCCCGGTGATCGGTGCCGCCGAGACTGGCCAGCGCATTGTCGCGGCGATAAAGCCGCAACCTGTCATCACGCCAGAATGATGCGCAGTCGAAAGGTTTCAGGAAAACCACGTCGGAATCGCAATAAACGAGAGCCGTTTCTTCCAGCTTTTGCGCAATCGCGATCCGGCGCAACTGTTGTACGTGCCAGCCTCGCAGCGGCGCAAGCCTGGTGCTCAACCACACATGACGTTGAAACATGCTTGTGGGATCGCGAACGGCATGAAGCCAAGGCGGCAGGAGATCACGCTCGTCGATGATCGTCCGGTGCGGCGCTTCAAGTGCTCGAAAACGGGCCACGTCATGGCCGGCGACGAGAATGTAATGCCGCGGGCTTCCCGCAACGAACCTGTCCATGGAACGGCACAGAAGCTGACATCGCTCGAAATCGCCGGCATAGCTTGGGGTGACGATAGCGACCATCACCGATCACGCCTTCCGCCACGCAGGCGCTGAAGCGCAACGCGTGCCAGGAACAGCGGATTGCCGACGACATAGCGCCGCCACAGGCGTCCCGGCTCGAGCCCGAGGCGGAACAGCCATTCCAGCCGAAGCCGGCGCATCCAGACCGGAGCGCGCGGAACCGCACCGCTCAGGAAATCGAACAGCGCGCCCACTGCCACGGAAACGGTTGCGTGGTCGGACGTGACCGCCCGGTGGATCCACATTTCCTGACGCGGCACGCCCATCGCGACCAGAAGCAAATCCGGCCGGAAAGAAGCGATCTCCCGCAAGACGGCGGGCTCATCCGCCGCTGTGAAGAACCCGTCATGCAGAAAAACGACGTCATGCTGGGGCGCGAGCACTGCCAGCCGCGCCGCTGCCGCACGTCCATGCTCGGCACGCGCGCCAACGAGACCGACCTTCAATCGCTGGCGATGACGCACCAGGAGCTGGGGTACAAAATCGGTGCCGTTCAGATTGTCAGGGAACGCCTCGCCATAGAGAAGCTTGGAAGCGATATCGACGCCCACCCCGTCAGCCAGCACGATGAAGTCCTGCAAGGCCGATCGGAAATCCGGGTCAGCGGCAGCCACATTGGCATTGTGCGCGTTGAGAAACGTAACCCGTGTGAATTGCCGTTCGGCAACGCGGCCGGCGAGCAAGGCAATGGCCTCGTCGCGGCTGATTGCGGTGACGGCAGTACCAAGAATGACGCGCTCGGGAAATTCGGCGGAGGCCGCATTCTGCGGCATCGACGTCATGCCGCGTTCCTTCGGGGAGCAAAACCGGCCTGCACAAGCCCGTGCAACACGGCCTTGTCCAATGCGGCGCGCTGTGCCTCGTGGAAGGCACTGCCGTCGACATCGTAAGGCGTGCCCGCAGCGGATTTGACCAGGGCTTCGGCAAAGGCCTGCGGATCATCGGCCAATATGCAATTCTCCGGCTTGTGGGAAATGCCGCGCAAGGCGCTGCTGGTTGCAACGGAAGGCAGTCCCTGCTCGAATGTCTCTATCGTCTTGAGCTGCACGCCGGTTCCCGCCCGGCTGATCAGCGGTACCACGCGGCCCGAACGCACGAAGGAAACGGCGTCCGGCACGCGGCCGACGAAGGAGACATGCGGAAAGGCGGCCTGCAACGAAGAAGGCGCGTCGCCAGCGATCGCTATGGCAAAATCTTCAGGCAGATATGGCACCACTTCCTGCAGAAACCAGTCCAGACCGATACGATTGGGCGCCCAGCTCCATGTGCCTATCAAGGGCGCATCATAAACGGTGTCGCGAGGCGCCGGTACACCGGAAGGGCCGTGCGAGACCAATGGCAGAACCGCTGAGCGTTCGTCGTCGGACACGTTGAGGAGAAGACGATCCTCCTGCGACAGCGTGTAGACGAACCGGGCTTTCGAACACAAAACGTGTTCAAGCTGGCGCAACAACCGCGCCTCGCGGCGAAACAGGAAACGCTCGACCGGGCTCCTGGCCGCGTTGGCGCTCTGGGCCGCCGACAGATGTTCGACATTGTGAGCCACATAGAGGCTCGGTTGCCCGTCGAAAACATGGCGGAACGCCCCGGCAAACTGAACCGAGTTAAAGATCACGCCGTCATAAGGCCCGAGCTTTTCGATGGCGGACTGGACCTCACGCTGCGAAACCAGGCGCATCTTGGCGGAGGAAAAGGTCAATCCGTTTGCAAATGCAGTGGCAAGCCAGCGGAGCTTTGCGGAGAGACCTGCCCCTTGTGTACGCGGATCGAGCGAACCCAGTACCACCGCGTTCCGCGGCAGGGCTGACGTGCGCCCTTCCCACGCGAAACCGATGATGCTTATGCGGCATCCAGCGCGCGCGAACGCACCGAGTATGGCCGCATTGGCAATCTCGTAGCCGCTCTTAGGCTCGCCGTCCGGCACCATGGATGTCGCAAAGATCAAATGCATATTTCACTTCCTGTGCGATTTGTTTTCGCAAAGAGCGGTGAACTGTTGATTAAGCGCGCGGGCATGGGAGGCATTTCGAAGCAATTAAAGCCGGCTTCCCAACGTAACGATGAAAGGTATTTAACGCGGCCTTAATCGACATCGCGCCTTATGGGGCGAGCTTGTGGCGCCATGCACTCCTTTGGATGCCGATCGACGCTGCAGGTTGTTGAATTCGCGCATTGTGCCTCGTGAAAACCGATGCCGGTTTTCAGGCGGATGCGCTAACGAGTGTGGCGCCTTGGACGATTTTGCTGTGAAAGAGACCGTTTCCATCGTTTCCCGTACGCCCGATCTGACGGCGGACACGGTGGAATGCGTCATCACGGTGCCCACCTTCAGACGGCCGCAACAACTTCTCGACACGCTCAATTCGCTCGCTGTCCAGAAAACCCGGCGGCGCTTTGCCATCATCGTCATGGAGAACGAAGCCGAGAAGCGCGAGGGCGCGAGGGCGGCCGGACCATTGTTTGCCGATGGCACCTATAACGGCCTCGTTCTCATTGCGCATCAGCGCGGGAATTGCTGCGCCTACAATGCCGGTTGGGAGACCGCGCTCAAGGAATTCCCGAGCTTTCGCTATCTTGCCGTGATCGACGATGACGAGATCGCCTCGCCCGATTGGCTGGAACAGCTTTGCGCTACGGCGGAAAAACTGCAGGCGGATATCGTTGGCGGGCCTCAGGCGCCCGTCTTCCCGGCGCCGCAACATGCGCGCTGGGCGACACATCCGGTCTTTGCTCCTCCCTATGATGAGACCAAACGGGTCAGCGCGCTCTATTCGTCGGGCAATCTGATGATTACCCGAAAGGTGCTGGAGGCGATGCCGCGCCCCTTTCTCGACCTGAAGTTCAACTTCATGGGCGGGGGCGATTCAGACTTTCTGAGCCGGGCCGCGCAACGGGGTTTCGCTTTGGCTTGGAGCGCGGAGGCCGTGTCCCAGGAGATCGTTCCTGCCCGCAGGGTCGAGCCGGACTGGATCCGCGCCAGGGCGCTTCGCAATGGCGTGATTTCCACACTCGTTGAAAAGCGCAAACGCTCAGACGACACGCTCGGACCCGTAAAGGTTTTCGCCAAGAGCCTCGCTCTTCTCGGCCTGTCGCCAATCAGGGGGCTGCGGCGGCTCGTTGCAACGGGCTCGCTCTCCACGGCCATGTATCCGGTCTATGTCGGGCTCGGACGCGTGCTCGCCGAATTCGGCTATGCCAATGAACAGTATCGCGAACCCGAGAAGAATTGAGGCGCCGTTCGTCACGCGTCTCGTGGCGACCGGACAACCGGCCACCGTCATCGCGACGGTGATCCTCAGCGTGCTCATCATCTCCTTCCGACCGTTTCAGCCGGCTGGCGCACAGCTGGTTGGCCAGGGCGGCGATATCGTCAACCAGCTCGGCTTCGGAACGCTTGGCGCGCTTTCGCTCGCCTCGATGTTCACTCTGACCGACCGGCGGGTGCTTACGGCGCTTTTGAGCCCCTGGTGGCTGCTGCTCTTCGGCTTCCTGTTCCTGTCGATCCTCAACACACCCGCGCCATCCGCCACCATGCGCAGTGCGGCCTTCTCCATCATCGGCATCATTTCCATGGCGGCGGTGCTGACATTGCCGCGCGACGCCGATGCGTTCTCGCGCGTGCTCATGGTCTCGGCCTGCGCCGTCCTGGGCCTCTCCTATGCAGGGCTTGTGCTCTTTCCGAACGAGGCGATCCATCAGGGCGGCGAGGTCGAGTTTCAGCATGCCGGCCTTTGGCGTGGCGTCTTCACCCACAAGAACATCGCCGGCCCGGTGATGGCCTGCCTGTCATTCGTCGGCATCTATCTCTGGCGGCGCGGCTGGCGCGCCAGCGGAGGTGCAATCTTCATCCTCGCCATGATCTTCGTTGCGCATACCGGTTCCAAGACAACCGCAGGAACGGTTCCGCTTGCCGGGCTACTGGTGATCCTGCCCGGCATGTTCGGCCTGCGGGCCCTGGTGCCGATTGCCGTCGCCATCGCCTTCATCGGAACGTGGGTGGCGACCCTCGGCATCGTGTTCATCGAGCCGGTAAAGGCGCTTGCGAACCAGATGATGCCCGACCTGACCTATACGGGCCGTACGGCGCTCTGGGAATTCATGGGGGAGATGATCGCCCAGCACCCCTGGCGCGGCTACGGCTTCGAAAGCTTCTGGCTGACGGATGTCGTCCTGACCTCGGACCAGCCGTTTGACCGTTCATGGGATATTCGCGGCATCGTTCACGGACACAATTCCTATCTCGATCTCGCCATTGCCATGGGATTGCCGGCACTTGCCGTCGCTCTGGTGACATTCGCCGTCACTCCTTTGCGCGACTATTGGCGCACGCCGCTTTACCGCGAAAACGTGTTCATGGCCGACCTCTTCATGATGATCGTCACCTTCATCCTTCTGAACGGCTTTCTGGAAAGCTTCTTCTTCAGGCGCGCCGATCCCGTCTGGATGTTTTTCGTGATGGCCGTCCTTGGCCTGAGGCTCGCAGGGCGTTTCCGCGTGCCAACCCGTGTCGCCCGCTGAGAAAAGGTTCTGCGCCATTTCCAGGAAACATGCCCGAAACGCATGCGGCCTGTTGCAATACGTTTTCATGCGCGTCATTCCTGCACGACCAGCAAGGGAGATTCAAAATGGGTAAGTCGGTCGTTCTCGTGGGTTGCGGCAATATGGGGTATGCGATGCTCAAGGGCTGGATTGCCTCGGGCAAGCTCGCCGCGGCCGACACCACCGTGGTGGAGCCGAACGACGGGTTGCGCGAGCGGGCGGCTGCTCTCGGCGTGAACACCGCAACGAGCGCAGACGCACTTTCTCCCGACGCCGGCTTCATCGTTTTCGCGGTGAAGCCGCAGATCATCCGCGACATTGCGCCAGCCTATGCGGGTCACACGGGCAAGGCGACATTCATCAGCGTGGTGGCGGGCCTTGGAACAGCCAGTTTCGAAGAGATGCTGGGGCGACACGCCAGCGTGATGCGCTGCATGCCCAACACGCCGGCAGCCATCGGCAAGGGCATGATGGTGCTCTTTTCCAACCGCAACGTGACCGAGGAGGCCAAGCGGTTCGCCAGCGAACTGCTTGAAACGAGTGGCGCCATTGCGACCATCGAAAACGAGGAATTGATGGATGCGGTGACCGCGGTCTCCGGTTCCGGCCCTGCCTATGTCTTCCATTTCATCGAATGCCTTACGGCTGCAGGAGAGAAAGCCGGCCTGCCCAGGGAAACCGCGAAGCTTCTCGCCATGCAGACGGTCTACGGGGCGGCGAACCTGGCCAAGGAAAGCGGTGAGGAACCGGGCAAGCTACGCGAACAGGTGACCAGCCCGAACGGAACGACCGCTGCCGCCCTCAGCATTCTGATGGGCGAAAACCGCCTGCTCGACCTTGTCACCGAAGCGGTTGAAGCAGCACGCAAGCGCTCCATCGAACTGGGGAAGTGAGGGGCGCCTGGCCGGCCCCTACAGATTTTCGGGGCCGGCAGCCAGATAGGCGCAAAGCGTTTCGATTTCCCCAGCCGCGCCGAAAAGAAGCGGCGTCTTTTCGTGCAACTCGTCCGGCACGAGATCCAGTATGGGTGTCCGGCCATTCGTGGCGAGCCCACCGGCCTGTTCCATGAGGAAGGCAATGGGGACCGCTTCATAGACGAGGCGCAGATGTCCCCGCGCATAGCCCGGCCGGCCATCGGCCGGATACATGAACGCCCCGCCTTTCAGCAGAATGCGGTGCAGATCGCCAACGGCGGCAGCCAGCCAACGCATGTTGAAATCCTTGCCTCGCGGCCCTTCCCTGCCCGCAAGGAGATCGCGCACATAGCGCCGCAGCCCCTCAGGCCAATGGCGTTCATTGGAGGCATTGTAGGCCACCGAACGCGTGGAGGGAGAAAGCCGCAGACGCTCGCGCGTTACCCGGAATTCGCCCAAAGAACGGTCGAAGACGGCGATGGTAACGCCTTCGCCCAGGCTGAAACCGATGTCTGTCGAGTGGCCGAACGAAGCGTAACCAGCCGCAACGACCGCGCGGCCGGAACGCAGGAAACCGCCCTGCGAGGCCGGCAAAATCGAGAAGAGCATCCCAAGCGGCGCGCCAACGCCGATATTGCCCGACCCGTCTATGGGATCGATCGCCACGTCGAAACGCCCTTCGGCATTGAGCTGGATGACCTCTTCTGCCTCCTCGGACAAAACCTTGCGGACACCGGCCCTGCGCAGAACGTCGATCATGAGATCGTGAGCTTCCGCATCGAGAGCCTTTTGTTCGTCGCCGCTCTTGTTGATACCGACAATGGCTCCGGGCTCGCCTCGCAACGCCTCGGACGACACCCTGTCGGCAAGAGGCGGCAGCGCCTGTGCCAAGGCCAGCACAATGGCGGCCGCGCCACCGGCATCCTTCTGGCGCGCAAGGTAGGCCGGAAGCGGCTCGTTGCCGCCCATGGGAGAAATGGTTTCGAGCATGGAAGCGTCCTGATGGAGATATCGCGCCGGCTTTAAAGCATTTCACCGTCTCGCAGAAATGACCGGAAGGAGGGAAGTATCCGTTTTCACCTGATTTGTACGGTTCAGGAGCGCACGGTCTGTTATCGGCACGCTTTCCGCATCACTGTGCTCTTTTGCCCGCTCAATGGCGCTGGACCAGCCGGCAGGGCCGCTGCTACTCATTCAGGATGAGGCTGTCGGTCCTGACGGAGCGAGCGTCTTGCCTGCGGACACGTGTCCGGGCTCCGCCTCGCTGCGGAAAATCAACAGGATGGAGCGCCATGGATCGACAAGCCCGCGACTGGTTCAAAACCGCGCTTCTTGGCCTCGCCCTTTGCGGCCTCCTTGCGGGACTCATTCTGCATTTTTCCGGTTTCGAGAGCGCAGCCCAGCTTTGCTGGACCTTCGGGGTCGTGCCCGTGCTTGCAGCGCTCATTGTTGAAATCTTCGCCAGCCTGCGGCGTGGCGAAGTAGGGCTGGACATCATCGCCGCCCTGTCGATGTCCGCAGCGCTACTTTTCGGCGAGACCCTGGCCGCTTCGGTGGTGGCGCTGATGTATTCAGGCGGCACGTTTCTCGAGGGTTTTGCCGAGGGACGGGCGCGGCGCGAAATGCGCGGGCTCCTCGAACGCGTCCCGCGGACGGCCACGCGCTACCGGGAAGGCAAGCTCGAGGATGTGCCGCTCGACGCGCTTGCGCCAGACGACCTGCTTCTGATCCGCCAGGGAGATGTCGCGCCCGTTGACGGGATCATCGAAAGCAGCCGGGCGCTTCTCGATCAGTCCGCCCTGACCGGGGAATCCATGCCTGTAAGCCTTGCCGCCGGCAATGAGGTCATGAGCGGCTCAACCAATGCCGGCGAAGCCTTCGACATGCGTGCCACACGCCGGGCGCAGGAAAGCACCTATGCCGGCATCGTGCGGCTGGTGGAGGAGGCGCAGCGCTCCAAGGCGCCTATGTCCCGTCTTGCGGATCGCTATTCGCTGCTGTTTCTTTTCATCACGGTTGTGCTTGCGGGCGGCGCCTGGTGGTTCACCGGCGACCCGATCCGCGCGGTCGCCGTCCTGGTCGTGGCGACCCCCTGCCCTCTCATTCTCGCCGTACCTGTAGCGCTTGTCGCGGGTCTGTCGCGTGCTGCCCATTACGGTGTCCTCATCAAGGGCGCCAAGCCGCTCGAAACGATGGCGCAGATCAAAACAATCATCCTCGACAAGACCGGCACACTGACCAATGGCCGTCCGCAGATCGTATCGGTGGATGTGCGCAACGGCTTCAAGGAAGACGAGGTGCGCTACTTCGCGGCTGCACTGGATCAGGCCTCGAAACATCCCATGGCGCAGGCAATCGTCGCCGATGCGCACGACCGGGGAACCGTCTTGCCGCCTCCGCAGGAAACGAGTGAAGCGGCCGGTGAAGGCGTGACCGGCAGGATCGACGGACGGCAGGTCGTGGTCGGCGGCCCGGCCTTCGTGATGCAAGCCATTGCGGCCGATCCCATCGCGGACCGGCCCGTGCGCACGTCGGGCGCTGCCGTGGTAGCCGTTGCTGTGGACGGCGTTCTTGCAGGCCATCTGGTGATGGCGGACACGCTGCGCCCCGGCATACGCGCGTTTCTCGACGGTCTGCGGCGAACGGGTGTCGAACGGATACTCCTTGCGACCGGCGACCGGCGCGATGTCGCCGAAACCGTTGCCGACGGGTTGGGCCTCGACGCCATTCGCTCCGAGCTCACGCCCGACCAGAAGGTTCTGCTTGTGCTCACCGAGCACAAGAACGGTCCGGTGATGATGGCCGGCGACGGCGTCAATGACGCGCCTGCGCTCGCAGCCGCCGACATCGGCGTCGCGATGGGAGCGCGCGGGGCGGCAGCCTCGGCGGAAGCGGCCGATGTCGTTCTCCTTGTTGACGACCTCGACCGGCTGCTTCCCGGCCTTCAGGTGGCGCGCGGCGCGCGGCGCATCGCGCTGGAAAGCGTCGCCGCTGGAATCGGTCTCTCGGTTGCCGGCATGGTGGCCGCCGCATTCGGTAATCTCACGCCCGTGCAGGGGGCCGTTCTCCAGGAAGTGATCGATGTCGCGGTCATTTTGAATGCGCTGCGCGCCCTGCGCATCCAACCCTCCAGCGGAGCGCAGGCGCTCCGATGACTTGATCCAGCGCAAGGCGGGGAGGTCGCAGCGTCCTAAACTGGACGCGTCTTTGCCCGACCTGGAGCAATTCCGGCACGTTTCATCCCGCCTGAATTGCGCTGGATTTTTGTATAGCGGCATCATCCGGTCGAGAAGCGGCAGTGCTTCGGCTGGAAATGCGCGAGGAGATCAAGATGAGCTTCAAGACCATTCTGAGTGTAGTCGGCGTCGAACAGTCCGATTCCGATATCAAACAGGCTATGGAACTCTGCCGCGAGAACAGCGCGCACCTGGCAGTTATGGTTCTCGCGCTCGCCGCCCCGCCGCCTATCGGCGAATATGGTGCTGCCGTCTCGGATATCTGGGCGGAGGAGCGCGAGCGGGACATGGGGGTCCTTTCAGAAAGGGCAACCGCCATACGCCAGCTGGTTGCCAGGGAAGGCATATCCGCGGAGGTCAATCCCTTCTACTGCGAACAGGCATCCGCCGACGACATGGTGGGGCTGCGGGCGCGCTATGCGGATCTTGCCCTCATAGGGCCGGAACTCGGTGCCACCCACACACTGAGGAAGCTCGTTCTCGACGGGTTGTTCTTCGCAGCGCAGAAGCCGGCCCTCATCGTTCCCGAGGGAGCCACACCGAGCCTTGCGCCAAAGACGGTGATGATCGCCTGGGATTCGGGCCTTGAAGCTTCACGGGCCGTGAGCGAGGCCCTGCCTCTTATCGGCGTGGCGGAGGACGTACGTATCGTGATGGTCGATCCGCAGGTGGACAACGACAGGAACGGGGCGGAACCGGGTGCTGACCTGGCGGCCTATCTCGCCCATCACGGCGCCAAAGTCACCATCGACAGGCTTCCCTCTTCCGGACGCTCCATTGCGGAAGTCATCGCAAGACACGCACGCGACAATGGAGCCGACGTGCTTGTCATGGGTGCTTTCGGTCATTCGCGTCTGCGCGAGCGCATCTTCGGCGGTGTCACGCATTCGCTGACCTCGGAGCCCAGCCTGCCCACCTTCGTGGCGCGTTGAGGCATTCCGGGCGCTCGTTTCAACGCAAATCGCAGTCAGGCGGAACCGCCTGACTGCCGCGTAAATTCGGAAAACAAGAGGTTAGAGCTTCCCCGTGCGTCCAAAAGGACGCACGGCAGCCTGGCGCGACTGCGAACCCCTCAGGGGCGGCGAGCCGGCCCCATCACGTTCGCGGACTTCCTCTCCAGACCCGCCAATGCGTGGGATGAATCTCGACGGCCTTGCCGGTGGAGGCATCCACCCAGCCATCCGGCATGCGCCGGCAAGGAAAGGCAAGCGCCGCCTCGCCATCTTCGTTGATCACGACAAGTTCGATATCCGCATCGAAGGGGGCACTGGCTATCCGCTCCCATCCCGGTTCAGCACCTGCTCGATCAGGCATCGCCGACCACCTTTCTCATCCTTCCCGCCCGCGCGGCGCAACAAGCGAGCCTTCCGCCAGCGTGTCGCCGGGATGCACCACCACCGTCTCCCCTTCCCCCAACCCGGAAAGGACCTCGGCCATCTCGTCGTTCATGTGGCCGAGCGTGACCGACACTTCCCGCAACCGGTTGTCCTTCACCGCGAACACGCGCCATTCCCGGCCTGCCCGGAAAAGAGCGCTGATCGGCACGCGCAGGCTGTCGCCGCTTTCCCAGACAACCAGCTCCGCGAACACGCGATACCCATGGCCAAGGCGGGCGTCCTTGTCCTCCAGTTCGAGCACCGCATTGACGCGCTGCTCCTCGATGCCAAGCGCGGATACCTTCGTGAAGGCGGCGGGATCGATCCGCTTGACCCTTGCAGCCAGGACCGTGGCCCCACCCCAATCGGAGACCTGCGCTTTCGCCCCCGTCGCGATCTGCACGGCATCGGAGGACAGGAGGTCGACAACGACCTCAAGATCCTGCGGGTCGCCGATCTCGGCAATCCGCGCTCCGCTTGCGACCGCCTGCTCGCTCTTGGCCAGCATCTGCAGGACCACGCCATCGACGGGAGCATGAAGGTTGACGCAGCAGCCTTCCGCGCCACGTTCGGCTGAGGTCGGTTGCGTCAGGCTTGCTTCCGCGCTCGCCAACTGTGCCTTGCGCAGATTGATCGTCGCGGTGGCAGCATCCACCTGGGCTTCCAGGAGGTCGACCTCGTTTTCGGCCTTCTGCATGGAGCTTTCCGAAATGATGCCGGGACCATGCAGCTTCAGCGCCCGCTCCAGCTCATCGCGGGAAAGGCGCAATGCCGTCTCCACACGGACACGTTCGATATCGGCAATGCGCACAGCCGCCTCGGCCGCATCGCGCGCGGCCAGAAGCTCGGCCTTGGTGCGCTCGTCGATCAGCGGCGGATCGAGCGGGTGAATGGAAGCAACGACCGTTTGACCAGCCTCCACGCGGTCTCCCTCCTCAAGAAGGGTGCGCGCCAGGTGCCCCGCGATGGGGGTAGAGATGGTGTAGACCTCGCGCACCCGCGTCATGCCTTCCTCACGAACGCTCACCTGCATCGCACCCCGTGAAACCATGGCAGTGTCGACCAATGCGGGCTCTTCGCGCAGTGCATAGACAAAGCCGCTCACGATGGCGATCGCGACGACCGCAAGGCCTGCACGTTTGATCCAGTTACGGTTCATTCTCTCACTCCCGCGTCTTCAGGACCCGCACCATGTCGAGCCGGTTGACACGCTGTTGAACAAAAAGCACCGAGACCGCGGCGACGCCAAGAACCACGAGGCTTGCAACGGCGAAGGTGGATGTCTCGATGATGAAGGGGATGCGGAAGAGATCGCTTTGCGACCCCTCTACGACGAGCCAGGCAAATCCGTAGCCCAGCAACCAGCCCAATGGCTGGGCAGCCAGGACGATCAACGCAAGCTCGATCACCAGAACCGCCGATACCTCGGCGCGCGTAAAGCCCAGAACACGCAGGCTTGCAAACTCTCGCGCCCGCTCGGAATACTGGATGCGTGCCGAATTATAGACCACGCCGAAGGTGATGATGGCGGCCAGACCAACATAGACCGACATCATGATGGAGATATTCTCGCCGATGGTTTCGCGAAAGCGGCTGCGGGAAATCTCCTTCAGGGCAATGCCGGCAATCGCCGGCGTCTCCTTCACGGCGCGATAGAGTGTTTCCAGCTCGCTGGAATCGGCCAGAAGGTAGGCGCCCGAAATGCGCCGCCCGTCGCCGATCAAGCGGTCGAGCGCGCCAATCTCCATCACGGCGGTCAATCCCACGTAGCTTTGAACGATGCTGGTGACGGGCACGAAAACGCTGCGGCCGCCATGTTCGAGAAGACCGACTTCCACGCGGTCGCCAAGCCCCAGCTTGAGAACGTCCGCCACGCGCTCGGAAATGAGCAGGCCGCGCTCGGGCAGGCGAACGGGTTGCAGATCCATATCCAGAATCCGTTGCAGGTCGATGCGCGCCGGCAAGCCGAGGATCGACATGCGCCGCTCGTGGTTCTTGTTGCGCAGCTTGACCGCCGTTGCCCGGAAAGGTTCGGCGCGCAGGACGCCCGGCAATTTTTCCACCGACTGCAAGGCGCGCGGGGAGCGGTCGTTGCCAAAGGTCAGCGTGGCATGCTGGCGCTCGGTGCGTGAAAAGACCGTATCGACCATGAAGTCGACGGAATCGAAGGAAAACAGGGCCGTCACCAGAAGTGCGACGGACAGCGAGGTTCCCAAGGTGGTGAGCGCCGAGCGTCCGGGCCAGCGGAACAGGTGACGGAGCGCCATGATTGTCAGCTGCGAAAACAACAGATGCAGCAGACGCCCCCCTGCCAGAACCGAACGATAACGGGTCGGGGCGGGCGCGCGCATGGCCACCGCCGCGGGCAAGGCGACCACGCTCCAGATGGCGCGTGCGGCGCCGGCCAATGCAGCCGCAACGGTTATGCCTGCTGAAATCAGGTAAAGATCCGCATTCTGCGGGAAGATCAGAAACGGAAACGAGAAGAAGCGCGCATAAAGCCGTGTCAGACCAAAACCCAGCCAGTTTCCGGCGGCAAAACCCAGCAAGACACCACACAAACAGATGAGCACCACGAGTTTTGCATAATGGCCGGCAATAGCCGCGCGGCCGTAACCAAGCGCCTTCAAAAGCCCGATCTGTTCGCGCTCCAGGGCAATCATGCGCGACAGGATCATGTTCACGAGGAAGGCCGAGACGAACAGAAAGATCGGCGGCACGACGATAGCCGAGGCACGCAGCTGGACAAGCTCGTTGTCCAGAAAGGCGTGCGACATCTGATCCGCGCGCTCATAGGCACCCCGTCCGCCATAGGGGCGAAGAAGATCGTCCAGCGCGTCGATGATCTGGGCAGGCTTTGCATCGCGCCTTACGCGCACGACCACGTCGTTAAAGGCGCCGTCCATCTCGGCGATGCCCGCAAGCACGGTCCGCGGCATGAAGAAGACACCGAAGCGGCGCTGATCGGGAACCATGTCGCCCGGCGCAAGCGCATAGATATATTCGGGCGATAACACGATCCCCGTGACGGTCAGGGTCTGCTTGCGGCCATCTATCAGGGCGCTGAACGTGCTGCCGGGCTCCATGCGGTGCGCCTTCGCGAAGCTCTCGCTGACAGCAACCTCGCCACGGCGGGCCGCCGAAGGAAGACGCCCGGAGCGAATATAGAGCCGGTTGACAGCGGGCTCTCCGACATCGGGGGTGGAAACGACAATGCCTGTGGCCGGCTCGGCCATGCCCTGCATGTCGAGCACGGCGGGCCGCACGATGCGCAACTCGACACCGCTCACACCGTCCAGCCCTGCAATTGTGGCGCGCAGGTTCAACGGCGCGCGCGTGACACTCGCAAAGACATGGGCGAAGCGGTAACGGTCGTAAAAGGCGGATCGCGTTTCCTCCAGGGCACGGTAGGCGCCGAGCGCAATAATGAGCGTGGCTACGCCGCAGGCCATGACCAGGGCAATCGCCAGGGACTGGCTCCAGATGCGGGCAAGATCGCGCAGCAGCTTGCGGTCGAGCGTGCCGAGAAAGCTACCAGGTGACATCGGCCGGCTCTATGCGGGTTTCGTTGACGCGCGTTTCGGCAATCCGCCCATCGAGGAAGGAAAACACCCGATGGGCGATGCGCTGAATGCCCGCATTGTGCGTGATCAGCGCGGTGGTGGTTCCCAACTCGCGGTTGATGCGCGACAGCGCCTCGAGCACGAAAATGCCGGTCCTGGAATCGAGGGCGCCGGTGGGTTCGTCGCACAAAAGCACTTCGGGCTTCTTGGCGATGGCGCGGGCGATCGCGACCCGCTGCTGTTCGCCGCCAGAGAGTTGAGCGGGGAAATGCTGCATCCGCTCCTTCAGGCCGACCAGTTCCAGCGCTTCGCCAGGGTCCATCGGATCGCGGGCAATCTCTGTGACGAGCGACACGTTCTCCCAAGCGGTGAGGCTGGGGATCAGATTGTAGAACTGGAAAACGAAACCGACATGATTGCGGCGGTATCGGGTGAGCTGGCTTTCGGAGCAGGCCGTGAGTTCAAGGTCACGGAAACGCACCGTCCCGCTCGTTGCCTGGTCCAGCCCTCCCATGATGTTCAGGAATGTCGACTTGCCGCTGCCGGACGGGCCGAGCAAAACCGCCATCTCGCCTTCGAAAAGCTCAAGGCTGACGCCGCGCAGCGCATGCACCTCCACATCGCCGCTGCGGTAGACCTTGGTAACGTCCTGCGCTGAGAATACCGGCTTGGCCATATCCTGCTTGTTCATCGCTCCGGCTGGAATTGCTCCTGGTGCGGCAGGATGAAGCAGAGGCAAAGGCCTCGCCTTGATACGGGTCAAATGTGCAAAGAAGACAGTTCCGGTTATAGGACGGCCGAAAGCCCATCCTGCATCGCCACCTTGCCAAGCAGCTCGAACACGTCATCGCGGCGGCACAACTCGGTGCCCGGCGTCATGACGGCGGCGGCACCTGCCGCTATCCCCAGACGAAAGGCCGCCTCCACCGCATCGCCGCGGGCAAGCGCGGTCACCATGCCGGCGACGAAACTGTCGCCCGCCCCGACGGCGGAGCGCACACGCACATGAACGGCGGGCGCGCGCAGCACACCCTTCTCGCTGACGAGCAAGCCACCGTCGGCGCCCATGGTCACGGCAACGAATTCTGCAGCGCCACGCTCAACGATTTCCAGGGCAGCATGCTTCAGCCCCTCCTCATCGAGCTTTTCGCCGACATATTGCTCCAGTTCCTCACGGCTTGGCTTGACCATGAAGACACGCGCCTTCTCCAGGGTGGCACGCAGCGCGGCGCCCGAAGTGTCGAGCACGAACCGCGCCCCGCGACGTGCCGCGCGCTCGGCCATCAGGGCATAGGTGTCTTCCGGCACACCGGCGGGCAGACTTCCGCTCGCCACAACATAGGCTGCTTCATGTTTCTCGATGGCTTCGAGGCAAGCCGCCATCTCAGCCTCCTCCACGACCGGACCTTCCGGCACGAAGCGGTATTCCAGGCCCGTGCTTTCCTCGTAAACGGTAAAGCCGATGCGTGTCTGCCCCGAGATTGGAAGGGTCTGACAGGCAATACCCTCCTCGCGGACGAGCCTTTCCAGAAGCGCGCCGATCTCGCCACCAGCCATGAGAAGCGTTTCCGCATTGCCGCCGAGACGCCCCACCACCCTTGCGACATTGATGCCGCCGCCACCTGGATCGCGGCGCGTGTGCGAGACACGCACCTTGCGTGTGGGACGCACGACCTCCGTGCGGCTCGAATAATCGACGGCCGGATTGAGGACGATGGTCAGAATCCGAGCGCTGCAAACTTCTCCCTGCATCCAGTCCTCCCCGTGGCCGTCAAATCACGATCCATCTGCTTACGACGCTCCAACCGCCGGCGGCAAGTCCGGACACCGCTTTGAGGTGGCGAAGCGCATGCTTATCTGCGATACGCGGAGGAGCTCACCGACGGATATCATCACATGGCTTTCACCCTGGAAAAAACCGCCACCCCCATGGCGCGGGACCTCGACTTCCTGCAGCGCAGCCTCTCCGATTTCAACGACAGCGATGTCGGCGCTTCCGACAAGACGCCGCTGGCGATCTTCGTGCGGGACGACGAGGGCGCGGTGCTTGCCGGCCTTTCCGGCTACACCGCCTGGGGCTGGCTTTATGTGCAGTGGCTCTTCGTGTCGCAGTCGCTGCGCGGGGAAGGCATGGCGGGTCGCATGCTGGAGGACGCCGAGGCGGAGGCCGTTGCCCGCGGTTGCCACGGCGCCTTCATCGATACATTCAACCCGCAGGCGCTGAAGGCCTATATGCGGCAGGGCTACGAGCCCTTCGGAGCGCTTGACGATTTTCCCAAGGGCCGCAGCCGGACTTTCCTCCAGAAGAAGCTCGCAGGGCGCGCGGAATAATCAGCCCGCAACCCTGCCGCCACGCAAAGGCTCGGGTGCACCCGTCGTGGTGGGGAAGCTGATCGGCATGCCACGCAGCACGCGGACAGCAAGGAAGGCGAAACACTCCGCCTCGATCGCATCGCCGCGCCAGCCAACGGTTTCGGCCGGCACCGCCTCGACACCGGCGCGCTCGTCCAGCATCCGCATGATCGCCGGGTTATGGCGACCGCCGCCGCAGACGATGAGGCGGCGCGGGCGATGTGGCAGGAGATCGAGCGCCTTGCCGACGGCGGAAGCCGTAAACGCCGTCAGCGTGGCGGCACCAGTCAGCGCATCAAGCCCATCGGCCATGGCAGCGCCAAAATCGAAACGGTCGAGCGATTTCGGATAGGGCGTGGAAAGATAGGGATGCTTCAGGAGTTCAGCGAGGCGGGCCTCATCGACGCTGCCGGCAAGCGCCATCGCGCCGTCGCGGTCCATCTCGCCGAGCCCGAGGCTTTTCACGAAATCGTTGATCGGCGCATTGGCGGGGCCGGTGTCGAAGGCAATGACGCCGTCCGCACCGTCCCACCAGGTGATGTTGGCGACACCGCCGAGATTGAGCACCGCCGTTTCGCCGCTGCGGTCCACGTCGCGCAGAAGCGCCGCGTGATACGCCGCCGAAAGCGGCGCGCCCTGGCCACCTGCCCGCATGTCGGCGGAGCGGAAATCATAGGCAACCTTGCAGCCCAGAAGCGCATGCATCAGCGCGCCGTCGCCGAGCTGGCGGGTCTCGCCGATGCGTTCCTTCTGCGGGGCACGGTGAAGCACCGTCTGGCCGTGGAAGCCCACAATGCCGATGTCCTGCATGGTCAGGCCGGCGCTTTCCACCAGATCGCGCACGGCCTGCGACTGGGCGCGGGTGAGAACCTCCTCGGCCTCACGAAATAGCGCCGGCTCATCTCCCTCGAAATTCCATTCACGCGCCTCCTGCAGGGTCTCTTCCAGAAGGTCGCGGGTGGAGCGCGGATAGGGCGCCAACGTGTATTTGCCGAAGCTCTCGATGCGCTCGCCATCGGTTTTCAGGAGCGCCACATCGATATTGCCGTCGAGGACGGTTCCAGTCATGAGGCCCACGGCCCAGATCGGTTCGAAAGTCTGTCCCATGATGTTCTCCTAGGCTTGGCTGATGCGGTCTGCGACCATCTGGCGGAGAATCGCGATGCCGCTGTCGAAATGGCGTGTGGGATGGATGCGGTTGGTCAGAAGCGTCCAGGCGCGGCCATGCTCGAAATCGATCCAAAGTCCGGTGCCCGTGAAGCCCGTATGGCCGATCGTGCCGGCACTGCATAGCGCACCGCCCGGCCAGCCCTCATGGGGGCGCTCCCAGCCATGGGTGCGCTTTTCAGAAAGCGGCGCGCGCATGAGCGCCACGGCAGGGTCGCCCCCGGCGTCACCGCGCATGAGGCCGTGCGCGAAATCGAGGATCGCATCGGCCGTGCCGAACAGTCCGGCATGGCCCGCCCCTTCCAGCGCCGAACAATTGTCGTCATGTACCTCGCCGCAAAGGATGCGGTGGCGCCAGGTGCAATCCTCCGTCGCTGCGCAGTTTTCCGGCGGGGCGGAAAAAGCAAAGCCCGGACCGGGATCGAAGGTGCGCAGACGCCTGCCCTCCAGCCGCTCCATGGCAAAGCCCAGGAGGATGAAATTGATGTCGGAATATACGGGTTTTTCGAGCCTGCGCCATTCGCGCTGGAGAACGAAGGCCCGCAAAAGTTCGGGGTCGCGGCCATAGGTGTAGATCGGCTCCACGGCAGGAAACGGCGTCTGATGACCGAGGCATTCGCGGAAGGTGACGCGCCGCTCCCAGGCATCGGCATCATACTGGCGCAGATCCGGCAGAACCGAGATGAGCGGCGCATCGAGATCGATGCGACCGGCTTGAGCATAGGCGAGAATGCGCGGCGTGGTGAAGATGACCTTGGTGAGCGAAGCTAGATCGAACCAGCTGTCCACCGTCATGGCGCGCTTTGAGGGAACCGTCCGGGCATGGCCTGCGGCCCGCAGCAACCTTGTTCCGGCAGCGTCCACCAGCCCGAGCACCGCACCCGGAATGCGGCCTGCCGCAACGGCCTGCGCCACCGGCTCGAAGGCGCTTTCAAAGCGCTTGCGAAGATGATGAGACGCTCCTCCTTCGCCCATGCCGCTCAAGCCTCCAGCCGCGCCCTGTGATCAATGCCGAAGTCGCGCCATTCGGCGGGCGGCGGTTCAAAGCCAAGCGGGCGCACCAGCGATGGCACCTGGCGCGTATCGAGCGTGAAATGCTCGCGTCGCCGGTCGATGCTGGGTACGGCCGCGATAAGACGCTTCGTGTAGGAATGGCGCGGATTCGAGAGGATCGCCGCCGCATCGCCTATTTCCACGATCTGGCCCGCATAAACCACCGCGATGCGATGCGCGATGCGCTCCACCACCGCCATGTCGTGGGACACGAAGAGATAGGCGAGGCCGAAATCGCGCTGCAGATCGACCAACAACTCCAGCACCTTGGCCTGCACGGAGACATCGAGTGCTGAAACCGCCTCGTCCAGCACCAGGACGGAGGGATTGAGCATCAGGGCGCGCGCAATGCACAGGCGCTGGCGCTGCCCGCCGGAAAACTCGTGCGGATAGCGCTCCAGCGCGTTGCTGGGCAGGCCAACCCGATCCAGGAGCATTTCCATACGCTGCTTGATTTCCGCATCCACCTTCCGGCTCGCCGCGATGACGGGCTCGGCCAGAATGCTGTCGACACGCAGACGCGGGTTGAGCGAGGCATAGGGGTTCTGGAACACCATCTGAACGGCATTGCGCTCCGGCCTTGCCTGGTCGTTCGAACTGGCGGTGAAATCTCCGCGCGTTGGGTGCACGAGGCCCAGAATGGCCCGCGCGGTGGTGGACTTTCCCGATCCGCTCTCGCCGACGATGCCCAGCGTCTCACCCGGCATCAGGTCGAAATCCACCCCGTCGACCGCATGCACCGCACCCGTGCGGCGGCGCAGCAACCCGCCTGTCACGGGGAAGCGCACGGTAAGACCCTCCACCTTCAGCGCCGGTATGGCCGGAGCCTTCGGACGGCTGTAATCCTTGCGCGCGGCGCGGCCGGCTTCGAAATGCGGCACAGCGCTCAAAAGATGTTTCGTATAGGGATGTTTGGGCGCGTCCAGGATTTCATCGAGGCTGCCCTGTTCCACTGCCTCGCCGCCCTGCATGACCATGACCTTGTCGGCGATACCCGCGACAAGACCGATGTCGTGGGTGATGAAGATCATGCCCATGTCGGTGTCACGCTTCAATTCGGCAAGCAGCGCCATGATCTGCGCCTGCACGGTGACATCGAGCGCCGTGGTGGGCTCGTCGGCGATCAGAAGACGCGGATTGCAGGAGAGCGCAGTGGCGATCATCACGCGCTGGAGCATGCCGCCCGAAAGCTGATGCGGACAGTATTTCAGCCGGCGGGCGGCGTCCGGTATGCGCACGCGCTCCAGCGCTTCCTGGGCAGCGGCCTTCGCCTGACGACCTGCCAGGCCACGATGCAGGCGGAAGGATTCCTCGATCTGCTCGCCTATCGTCAGGACCGGGTTCAGCGAGGTCATTGGCTCCTGAAAGATCATTCCGATCTCGCCACCACGGATTTTCGTCAGCTCCCGCTCGCTGGCTGCGGCAAGGTCCGCCGCAGTTCCGTCGGCGCGCGTGAAATCGATGCGTCCCCCGGTGATGCGGCCGCCGCCGAAATCCACAAGGCGGTTGATCGACAGGGCGGTGACCGACTTGCCCGACCCGCTCTCACCGACGATGGCGAGCGTTTCGCCGGCGGCAAGATCGAAGCTTACCCCATGCACGATTTCATTCGCTTTGGGATCGCGACCGAAGCCGACCCGCAGGCCGGAGACGGAAAGAAGCGGTTTCATGCGGCGGCCCTCCGCGTCTTGGGATCGAGAATATCGCGCAGGGCATCGCCCAGAAGGTTGAACCCCAGGATACCGATCATGATGGCAAGGCCGGGGAAGACCAGAAGCCAGGGCGCGGTTTCCATCAGGTTGCGGCTGTCGCTCAACATGAGACCGAGGGAGGAGGCCGGAGGCTGGGTGCCCAGGCCGAGGAAGCTCAGCCCCGCCTCCGTGAGCAGGCCCCAGGCGAGCGCCAGCGTCACCTGAACGGTGAGCGGCGCGACCAGATTGAGCATCAGATGGCGTGTGAGGATGTAGCGCCGGCTGGACCCGAAGGTGCGGGCGGCATCCACGAAATCGCGCGTCTTGAGCGACAGGGCCGGACCGCGCACAACACGCGTGAAGATGGGGGTGTAGACGATGGCGATGGCCATCACGCTGGTCCAGGTTCCAGGCCCCACGACGGCGATGATCAGCAGCGCCAGAAGAATTGCCGGAAAGGCCAGGAGCACATCCATCACCCGCATGATGAGCCCGTCCCAGCCCCTGCCGAACCAGGCGGCGGCAAGGCCGAGCACGGTGCCGGCGCTGGCGGCCAGCGCGACGGAGGCAAAGGCGACCACGAAGGACTGGCCGATGCCGACCATGAGACGGCTTGCCACGTCGCGGCCGAACAGATCTGTGCCCATCCAGTAGACAGCGTCGGGCGCATGCAGCCTGTCTATGCGGAACTGCATCAAAGGATCGTGCGGCGTGACGCCGGCCATGCCGAGAATGGCGATCAGGATATAAAGCCCGACGATAGTGCCGCCGATACGACCGCTCGGATGGGCGAAAATGGCTTTCACAACGCCCATCAGCGGTCTCCCAGCCGGATGCGCGGATCGAGCACCGCATAGGCAAGATCGACGAGCAGATTGACGATCATGAAATTCAACGCAATGAACAGCACGCTGCCTTGAACCAGCGCATAGTCGCGTTGGAGAATGGCATCGAGCACCATGCGGCCGAGCCCCGGCAACGCAAAAATCTGCTCCACGATGACAGCACCGCCCAGAAGATAGCCGAACTCGACGCCGCTCAACGTGACGACCGGAATCAGCGCGTTGGGCAGGGCATGGCGCCAGATGACGCTCAATGCGGGGGCACCCTTGCTGCGGGCTGTGCGCACGTAATCCTCGCTCAACACATCGAGCATGGCGGAGCGCGAAATGCGCGTCACGGACGCCGCGAAGGCGAAGCCCAGCGTGAGTGCGGGCAGGATGAGCTGGCCGAGATTTTCCAGCGGGTTCTCGAAAAACGGCGTGAAGGTGCCCATTACCGGCAACACTCCGAAGCCCACGGAGAGAATGTAGATGATGAGCAGGCCGACGACGAAATTCGGTGTCGACTGGCCGATCATGGCCAGGACACGCACACCGAGATCTGAGGGCTTTTCGTTGCGCGTGGCGGCGAAGATGCCGGCAGGCAGGCCGATGGCGAGCGCGATCAGCATCGACAGCAGGGCCAGTTCCAGCGTGAGCGGAAAGCGCTCGAGAATGACGTCGAGCACGGGCTTGCCATAGGTGACGGAAATGCCGAGGTCGCCCCGCAAAACGCCTGTGAGCCAATGGCCGTATTGCACGAGCCAGCTCTTGTCGAGGCCGAAATAGGCCTCCAGCGCCGCGCGCTGCTGAGGTGTCAGGAGTCCCGCCTCCGTGCCCAGCATCGCCGTGATGGCATTACCCGGCACAAGTCGGATCGAAACGAACACGAGAATGGATACGCCCAGCATGACCAGGGGAAAGGTCAGAAGCCTTCGGGTCAGGTAGTTCATGAAGGTGTTATCCCGTGTCCTTCAAATCGCACTCGTCTCGTGCACCCGTTACTCGGTTCCAAGCGTGACATACCGCCCCGCAGGACGCCGCTGTGGTTCGACGGGCCCGCCATGGGGGCTGTCGGGAGGCGGATGCACCGCTGAGAGAGTGCCGATGCGGCGAACATCCGTCGCCCATCGCAAGATCGCAGCAGCCCTCTTGGCGGGCCCGTCGAACCACGAAGGCGCGTGGCGGGGCTGGATCCGTCAGATCCGGCCCCGGCGCATAATCACTCGCCGACCGTCACCTCAGCCAGACCGAACAGCGACCCCGTCGGCGACGGCACGAAGCCCGTCACGTTCTTCTGCTGGGCCGTGTAGCTGTAGGCCGTGTAGAGCCAGATCCAGGGCGAGACTTCCGCGAGGTGCTTTTCGAACGCCGCGAAGATCTCCTTGCGCTTTTCGGCGTCGGTTTCAACGCGCCCCTTCTGCATCAGGTCGTCCAGCGTATCGTCGATATAGTTGGCGACCTTCTGGAGGTTTCCGGCCTTGGTCCAGTAGCGATTGTACATGGAATAAGGATCAGCGCGACCGCCATTGAGGGCCACGGCCATGTCGAAATCACCCTTCAGCCAGGTATCGACATAAACGTTGAGCTCCATCATCTTGATGTCGAGCTTGATCCCGATCTCGGCCAGCTGCGACTGGATAACCTGCGCTTCGGCGGCTGCCGTAGGCGGCTCGCCGGTGGCCGCGATCACGGTTGCGGAAAAGCCGTCGGCATAGCCGGCATCGGCCATCAGCTTCTTCGCCTTTTCAACATCGCGCTCGTAGCAGAAGAGCTGCGAGGGATCGCTTGCATAGGCCGGCATGGTGAGCGGGCCGGTGACCTTGCCCTCGCCAAGCAGCGCCGTGTCGAGCACATCCTGCCGGTCTACGGCGCAAGAGATCGCCTGGCGCACGCCAAGCTCGGTCATCGGTTTGCGCGAGGGATTGAGCTGGAGGACGTGATAGTTGAGCACCGGGGTGCGATCGAGCGTCAGGCTGGCCTCGTTCGGCACCAGCGTGGCCACCAGCGGATCGTTCAGCAATGCAAAGTCGATCTGCTTGGTGCGCAGGGCAGCGAGAATGGCCGTCTCGTCGGGCAGGACGCTGACATTGATGCCATCGACCTTCACCTCGCCACCGGCCCATTCCTTGTTGGCCGTCAGCACCTCCCTGGAATTCGGCTCCCACTGGTCGAGCTTGAATGGACCGGAGCCTATCGCCTTGGTGCCGATGGTGCCTGCCTCGATCTCGCTGGCGGGGACGACCGCGGCGTTGATGCTGGTCATGGCCGTCAGCAGGGGAACGTCCGGCTGGGAGAGATTGAAGACGACGGTCGTGTCGTCCGGCGTGTCGATCGTTTCGATGGAGAGGAAGTTGGCGCGGGCTGCCGCACCCGTTTCCTCGGCCATCAGGCGCTCGAAGGAAGCCTTCACATCGGCAGCCGTGACCTTGTTGCCGTTCTGGAACTTTGCTTCGGGATCGAGCTTGAAGCTCAGCGTCTTGCCATCGTCGGAAAATTCCCAGGAATCGGCGAGCGCCGGGATGATCTTCAGATCCTTGTCGAGGCGCACAAGCGGCTCATAGACGAGTTCGAGAAGACGCAGCGACGAGAAAGCCGTCTGCTTGTGCGGATCAAGGCCGGTCGCATCCTGCGACCAGGCCATGCGCAGCGTGGCCGCCGATGCGGTTGCGGAAAAGCCCGCAGCGCCCAGCGCCACTGCAAACGCCACCGTCGAAACCAGCGTTTTCGTGAAAGACTTACCCATGTTTTGCTCCCTCTAGAGAAGATTGGATGCCCTGCAGTCTCAAACCTTCCGTCATCCGATATCTGCTTATCTGTAGACCCGCCCGCCAATCCGGGAAACGGCGAACCGCCCAACATCAGCAAGCGAATGTGCCAAAACCCTTGTCTTGAGCGAAATCCTGCGCAATCGGGCCATTTCGGCCCGACCGCCGAATGCTCTAATTCCCCGCAGCCTGATGCTGTCTCTCGTTAATGGCCTTGCGCAGAAAACCTCCGGCCTCGGCCAGCGCCTTGCGGGCCTCCTGCGCTTCAAGCCCGGTGATCGCGATCATGATCGCCAGCTTCACATCACTGCCGGATGCCGTGAGATAGTTTTTCGCCTCTTCGGCATCGCAGCCCGTCGCTTCCATGACGATGCGCTGGGCGCGCACGAAGAGTTTCTGATTGCTGATGGCGACGTCGACCATCAGGTTCTCGTAGATCTTGCCCATGCGGATCATGCTGGCCGTGGACAGCATGTTGAGAACGAGTTTCTGCGCCGTGCCGGATTTGAGGCGGGTCGAGCCGGTAAGAATTTCCGGCCCCACGACCGGGGCGATGGCAATGTCTGCGATCTCACCGATGGCCGAGCCCGGATTGCAAGACAGGGCGACAGTGGCAGCGCCCACTTTCTTCGCGTATTTCAAGGCGCCGATGACATAGGGCGTGCGGCCGCTGACGGCGATGCCCACCACGACGTCGCGAGCGCCAAGCTTGACATCCATCAGCGCCTGACGCCCCTCCTCCGGATCGTCCTCCGATCCTTCGGTCGCGTGGGTCACCGCATATTCACCGCCGGCTATGAGACCGAAGACCATGCTTTCCGGCACGCTGAAGGTGGGGGGGCATTCGGACGCATCCAGAATGCCGAGCCGGCCGCTCGTGCCCGCGCCGATGTAAATCAGGCGACCGCCCTTGTGGAATGCATCGACAATCCTGTCGACGGCAGCCGCGACTTCCGGCAGCACCTTTTCGACGGCGTGCGCGACGCCCTTGTCCTCATCGTTGATGAGCTTGAGGATTTCGGGAGTACTTTGCAGGTCGATCTGCATCGTCCGGGGATTGCGCCCCTCGGACACCAGATTTCCCAGTTCGGACATCAACGCTTCTTCACTCATGTCTGCTCTCGAAATTCTCTCACGAAACCTGGTCCATGGACGCGAAGCCGCAACGCCGGAACGAACGGCCTCACCGGGATCATACGGGAAGGTGGCACCGGAGCGCCTCACGGCACTCCGGTAGATCCGAAACGGCCCGCATCGAGCAGAGCCACGTCTGGCGCCGATTGTTGTTTTGACGCCTTCCCTGTTGTCCTGACTGAAAGAGGTATAATTGAAAATTCCAAGAGTCAATTCAGATTAGGAATAATGTATTCCTAATCTGAATTCCGTTCCTCTCGCTTCATGCCTTGGCGGGCAAGGATTATCGCGCCGGAAACGGCATCGCCATCCGCGGGCTTGAGGCGGCGGCGTACATCGGGAGACAGCCAGGGCTCGAGCGGGCCGGACAGACCGCCCAGAAGAGTGACGCGCGGCGCACCCTGGTCGAAGAGACCACGCACCAGCATGTCGATCTGGGAGGCTGCCATCTGCACGATGCGCCTGCCGGCAGCGTCGCCCTGATCCGCATGGCGCAGCACCATGGGAGCAAAGGTGGCGTAGTCGGTGGCGGTGGCGCGGTCCATCCACTGAACCACTTCCGCCGGATCATTGTTGAAGCGACGCAGCACCTCGCCCAGCAACGCGCCGCATTCGATGCGGCCATCATGCGCCTGAAGTGCGAGCCGCAATGTCATCAGCCCGATATCGGCGCCGCTGCCTTCATCCGAGATCGGGAAGCCGTAGCCACCCATGCGCAATTGCCGGCCATTCACAATGCCCAGCCCCACGGACCCCGTTCCGGCGATCACGATCGCGCCATCCAGACCAGAATGCGCACCAAGGCAGGCGCCGATGCCATCGCTGACGAAATCGACGCTGGCAAAGGGGTGCGGTATCTCCCGAAGCGCCTCTAGCGATCCCTTGCGTGTCATCCCGGCGAGACCGATGCCGGCGCGCATATGCGAAACGGCATCCCGCGAAAGCCCCGCTTCGGCGATCGCCGTCTCGAAAGCCCGCGCAACGGAAGCCCAGGCTTCGGCAATGCCGAGCCGCGTGGTCGCGGGACCGGAAAGCCCCTGTCCCAACACCTCGCCAGCCTCGTTTTCAATGCGCGCGCGACAACCCGTACCGCCGCCATCAACGCCCAGATAGTAATGTTCGTTTCCGGTTGCTTCGCTCATGATCTAGTCGCGCAGCCTTTCGATATGAGCGCCGCACTGGGCGAGCTTGCGGTCGAGCTGCTCGTATCCGCGGTCGAGATGATAGACACGGTTGATGACGGTCTCTCCCTCAGCCGCCAGGGCGGCGAGCACCAGCGAGACCGAAGCGCGCAGATCGGTCGCCATGACCTGCGCGCCCTTGAGAGGCTTGCCGCCGCGGATGGCCGCCATGGTGCCCTGAAGCGTTATGTCGGCGCCAAGGCGCATAAGTTCGGGCACGTGCATGAAGCGATTTTCAAAGATCGTCTCCCGGATGAGCGAGGTGCCTTCCGCGAAGCAGGCCAGCGCCATGAACTGCGCCTGCAGGTCGGTCGGAAAACCGGGATAGGGCTCGGTCGTCATATCGACGGTATGGAGCGGTCCGCTGCGCGATACGACAAGGCCGCGGCTGCTTGGCCAGACATCCGCTCCCATCGCCTCAAGCAGTTGGATGACTGCGGCAAGATTCTCGATGCGCGCGTTGGTAAGCTCCAGCGTGCCACCGGTGATGGCGGCGGCAACCGCATAGGTGCCGGCCTCGATGCGGTCGGGAATGCCGTGGTGCTTTGCCGGTTTCCACCCGGTTCCGCCGGCGACCAGAATGCGATGCGTGCCGGCGCCCTCGATTTGCGCGCCCATGGCAACAAGGCAGGCGGCAAGATCCGCCACTTCCGGCTCGCGCGCCGCGTTCAGAATTTCCGTTTCGCCGCTTGCCGTGGTCGCTGCCATCATGGCGGTCTCGGTGGCCCCCACGGATGGCGAGGCGAGCACGATGCGTGCGCCCTTCAGACCACCCGGCGCATTGGCCACCATCAGTCCGTTTTCGATGTCGATGGAAGCGCCCAGCGTTTCGAGCGCCCCGATATGCATGTCCACCGGGCGTGCACCGATGGCACAACCGCCCGGCAGGGACACCCGCGCTTCACCGAAACGCGCCAGTAGCGGCGCCAGGAACAGAACCGTGGCGCGCATGCGCCGCACCGTGTCATAGGACACCTCACGCGGGCGGATGGCACCGGCATCAATCGTCGTCGCGTGCGCGCCATGCTCCACCACCGCTCCATAGAGGGCGGCCACCTGAAGCATGTTGTCCACATCAGAGACCTGCGGAAGATTGGTGAGTTCCAACGGATGCGGACTGAGGAATGCCGCGGCGATCTGCGGCAAGGCGGCGTTTTTCGCGCCCGACACGGTGACCGTGCCCTGCAGTTTCTGCCCGCCCGTAATGCGCAATCTGTCCATGCCGGTTGCCTCCATCATCGGAACTATTGATATATTCCGTTGTCTGCTCACTCAACGGAATATATTATTCCTGCATGAAGGATTGGCGTTGCAGGAGATTTCCCGGCGCTTAGACTGCCCCGACGACCGGCATCAAGCCAAGAGCCGCCTCTCACCACACATCTGGAAAAGGCCCATGTCCATTCTCAAGATCATCAGCGCGAAACTGGAGAGCATGGCGCCTGCCGACCGGCAGATCGGGCAGTTCATCCTCGACAATCCCGACGAGATGCTGCGGCTCTCTTCGGCCGCCCTTGCCGCAGCGACCGGGCGCAGCCAATCCAGCGTGGTCAAGTTCAGCCAGAAGCTCGGTTATGACGGATATCAGGACCTCAAGCTCGCCGTGAGCCAGGCGAACGCACGCGAATGGCCAGTCCCAGCCGGCATGATCCACAGCACCATCGAGATGGACGACGGTTTTGGCGTGGTGCTGCAAAAGCTCATCGGCAGCAAGCTGCTCTCCATTCAGGAGACCATCGCGGCCAACAGCGAGGCCGGGATCAGCAAAGCGCTCGATGCACTGAACGCGGCGCGACGGGTGCATATGGCGGGGGTCGGGGCTTCCTCGCTCGTGGCGCGGGATTTCAGCTACAAGCTCCAGAAGCTCGGCCGCTATGCCTTTCACGACAGCGACAGCCACGTGCAGATGGGCAGCGTCTCGGCGCTCGGGCCCGGAGACGTGCTGTTCGCCCTCTCCTATTCCGGGACGAGCATCGAGACGCTGCGGATCGCCGAACTCGCGGCGAAACGCGGGGCGACGGTGATTTCTGTGACGCGACTTCAGGAAAACCCACTGATGAATGTCGCCGATATACGGCTTTACACGGTGGCGGACGAGGAACGGGCGCGCTCTTCCGCGATCACTGCGCGTGACGCACAGCTGGCGCTGACAGACCTGCTCTTCCTGCTGCTTGTCCAGCGCCAGCCGGATGCCAACGACTATGTGCACAACAGCGAGGCATCGGTGGCCGTCCTGAAGCTGTGAGGGAATGCGAAGCGCCGCATCAGGCCTATTCCATAGCCGGATAATCGAGCCCGATATCGAGGATCGGCGCGCTGTGGGTGAGCCAGCCGATGGAGATGAGATCGACGCCCGAAGCAGCGATTGCCGGCGCCGTCTGCGGTGAGACGCGACCGGAGGCTTCCGTCACGGCCCGGCCGCCAACCATGGCGACGGCCTCGGCCAGCATTGCCGGCGTCATGTTGTCCAGCAATACCGCATCGGCTTTCATGGCAAGCGCTTCTTCAAGCTGCGCGAGCGTGTCGACCTCCACCTCGATCTTGACCATATGGCCGCAATGGGCGCGGGCGCGCTCCATCGCGGGAACGATACCGCCTGCCACGGCGATGTGATTGTCCTTGATCAGAACGGCATCGTCGAGGCCGAAGCGATGGTTCGACCCGCCGCCCAGACGAACGGCGTGCTTCTCCACGGCCCGCAGGCCCGGCGTCGTCTTTCGCGTGCACACGATATGGGCTCGGGTTCCCTGAACCGCATCGACAACGCCGCGGGTTGCCGTGGCAATTCCACTCAGATGGCAGAGAAAGTTGAGCGCGGTGCGCTCCCCCGTCAGAAGCCCGCGGGCGGGGCCGAAGACGGTTGCCATGGCCTGACCGGCGGCAACCCTGTCGCCATCACAGACATGTCTTTGCACGGAAAGAGCGGGGTCGAGCAACTGAAAGGCCATCGCCGCAAGATCAGTCCCCGCCACCACGCCCGCTTCGCGAGCGTTCAGAACCATGGACTGTCGCAGTTGCGCCGGAACGATGGCATCCGTCGTCACGTCGCCGGCACGCCCGAGATCCTCGAGCAGAGCATTACGCACCAGGGGTTCGAGCATGATTGCGGGAAGCGGAGGTATGGTCATCTTCATCATGCGCTCCGTGCGAGCGCTCCCATTTCGGAACCGAGTTCCCGTGCCCGCAGAAACACTTCGGAACGGGTCATCATGGTGCGCGTTGCGTGCTTGTTCGTTTGCGGAAAATCCCGGCGGCAATGCGCGCCCCGGCTCTCCTCTCGGTCATGGGCCGCAACAGCCATCATGAGACCGACAAGCGCCGCATCGTCCCCGGCAGCCAATCCCGACAAGAGCGATATCGCGTGGGAGAGCGTGTCACGGTCGCGGATAAGACCAAGCCCCCGCGAGACAATCGGACGAATTGCGGCCGGATCGGCCCGGCGCTGCGGTTCGATGCCTTCGGGCGAGACAAGCGGCTGCGCCGGCTGGGCACCGATGCTTTCAGCAACGGCCCTGGCCATCACCGCTGCCTCGATCAGCGAGTTGCTGGCAAGCCGGTTTGCGCCGTGCAATCCGGTGCAGGCGGCTTCGCCGCAGGCCCACAGGCCCTGAACGCTGGAGCGCCCCTGTTCATCCACCGCGATGCCGCCCATGTGGTAATGGGCGGCCGGGCGAACAGGGATCGGATCGCGCACCGGGTCGATGCCCGCGGCACGGCAGAAGCCCGCTATCGCCGGAAACATTTCCGGGAAAGCAGGCCCCGGTCTTTCGCGCACGTCGAGAAAGACGCTATGCCCTTCCGCCAGATGCCTTGCGACCGCGCGGCTGACCCGATCGCGGGGGGCCAGTTCCGCACCCGGCAAGGCTTCAGTGAAACGATGCCCCGTTTCATCGATCAGTACAGCGCCTTCACCGCGAACAGCCTCCCTGACGAGGCGCATCGGGCGGTTTTCAGAGGCAAGCGCGGTCGGGTGGAATTGGATGAACTCCATATCCGCGAGCACCGCACCGGCGCGGGCCGCAAGCGCAAGGCCCCGGCCCCAACATTCCACGGGATTGGTGGTATCCTCGAAAAGACCGCCGACACCACCTGTTGCGACAACCGCGCTGCGGCCGGGCAGAACGAACCGCCCCGCCCGCCCGCTTGCCAGTACGCCACAGATCGCACCATCGCGCAGAAGAAGCTGTTCGGCGGACGTGTGCTCGAGAACCATGATGGACGGCGTGGCGCGAACGGCCTCGGTCAAAGCCCGGACGATCTCATGCCCCGTTCCATCTCCAGCCGCATGGACAATACGCCGCCGGCTATGGGCCGCCTCCAGCCCCAGGGTCAACGCGTCGCCAGTCCCCCTGTCGAAGACGACGCCGAAACGGGACAGCATCGCGATACCGGCCGGCGCGGCGTCGGCAACGAGACCCGCTGCAACCGGATCGCAAAGCCCCGCTCCCGCGGAGAGCGTATCGGCCCGATGGAGCGCCGGCGTATCGTCATCGCCCATCGCTGCCGCCAGACCGCCCTGCGCCAGTGCGCTTGATGACTGACCGCCCAACCCCTCCTGCGTGATTAGCAGAACCGGCGCCGGCGCAATGCAAAGCGCTGTCAGCAAGCCGGCAATACCGCTGCCGATGACGATGGGCCTTCCCGCCACCGCCCCGGTCATCGAACCGCCAGCATGCGTTCGACCGCCCGGCGAGCACGGACGGCAAGCTCGGGCGCGACGGTCACCGCGTGCCGGTTTTCCTCCAGCGCCCTGCGGATGCCCGCCAGCGTGATGCGCTTCATGTGCGGGCACAGATTGCAGGGACGCACGAATTCCACGTCAGGATGATCGACCGCAACGTTGTCGCTCATGGAACATTCCGTAATGAGCGCGACACGGGCCGGCTTCCTGTCCGCCACATAGGCGGACATGGCAGCGGTGGAACCTGCGAAATCCGAGACCTCCACCACATCCGGCGGACACTCGGGATGCGCAAGAACGGTAACACCGGGATAGGCCTCGCGCAGTTCGGCAATGTCGGCGCGGTCGAAAAGCTCATGCACCTCGCAATGGCCTTTCCAGGTGATGATTTCCACACCTGTCTCGCGCGCCACATTCTGGGCCAGAAACTCGTCGGGGATCATGATGACACGCGACACACCCAGAGATTCGATCACCGCGCGGGCATTGCCGGAGGTGCAGCAGATGTCGGATTCAGCCTTCACCGCCGCCGAGGTGTTGACATAGGTCACCACCGGCACGCCGGGATAACGTTCGCGCAAAGCACGCACATCGTTTGCTGTGATCGACTCGGCCAGGGAGCAACCTGCCCGTTCGTCGGGAATGAGCACGGTCTTTCCTGGATTGAGGAGTTTTGCCGTCTCCGCCATGAAATGCACGCCCGCCAGCACGATCGTGCCGGCTTCGACCTCCATGGCCTCGCGCGCCAGCGACAGGCTGTCGCCAACGATATCCGATACGCAATGGAAGATTTCGGGCGTCTGGTAATTGTGCGCGAGGATCACCGCGTTGCGCGTGCGCTTCAGCTCCAGAATGGCTTCGATGTCATCCGCGAAAGCCGACCATTCCATCGGCGGGATGATTTTCCGAACCCGCTCGTAAAGCGCCTCGGTGCGTGTTTGCTCCACCAGCATAAGCGCGATCTCCTCTTAAGCTCATTTCGAGCATAAGATGCTTATGCTTAAATTGAGCATAAATCAAGAGCGCGTGATCGGCAGGCGTGTTCCCAGGAATGTTCTTTCCAGATGAACGGCGGCGCGGAAGCGGAAAAGCTTCGCCGGGCGACCGCCCGTGTCGGCTGCGACGTCGCCGGTTTCCTCCACCAGTTCCTGTTGCTCGATGAGCCGGCGGAAATTCTGCTTATGCACCGGCCGACCCGAAAGGGCTTCGACCGCACGCTGCAATTGTAACAGCGTGAAGATGGGCGGCATCAGCTCGAAGACCACTGGCCGATATTTGATCTTGGTGCGCAGCCGGGCGATGGCCGTCGCGAGGATGCGGCGATGGTCGGCGAACATCGGGACGCCGGGAACCATATCCTCGACCGGAGGCGCTTCGCCATGCGCTTCCTGCACCAGACCCGCCTCATGCAGAAGTTCATAGCGCTGCAACGCCAGTTCCTCGTTCCAGGCGTGATCCTCAAAGCCGAAAACGCTTGCCGCACGCTGCCAGCGCTCGGCGCGAAGCCCGGTGCTCGGTGCGGACTCCGCCCAGGCCCGCAGACGGGGAGCGATAATGTCGCTTTCCACTGCCGGCACGCCATTACGCCGGTCTTCCCAGGGGAAATAATCGTACCAGCCGCCCCAACCGGAAGACGGTTGCGCTTTCAGTTCATCGGCCCGCGTCAAGCCGAGATAGCTGATGGAGATCGCCCGACGGGCGCGGTCGTCCGCAATGCGATCGCGGTCGGCAAAGGTGTAAAGCTGTTCGATATAGCCGACGGAATGCCCCGTCTGCCGCTCGACCCAGGCGCGCAGGCTCGATTGCAGCGAACGGTGCTCCAGCTCGAACGGGCCGGAAGGCAGCATGTGGCCACCGCGAATCGTCAACACGCAGGGCGCGCCGGCCACCACGGAGACCAGGACCGCGATCAGGTCCACCTGTACGTCCTGCCCCTTATGGGTTTCGCTGGAACCCGTCATCCTCTCCAAACCGTCGCCTCGTGCCTCATCCTCTCCGCTTATGCACAAAAACGGCGCGATTGCCATTGCGCGAGCGTTGATCGAGAGCGAAAGCGCGACCGCCTAAGCCGTCCCGGAGAGGATCATGCTGGCCGCCTTCTCGGCGATCATCAGCGTCGGAGAATTGGTGTTGCCGGAGGTTATCGTGGGCATGATCGAGGCATCGGCGATGCGAAGCCCGGCAAGACCACGCAATCGCAATTGCGGGTCGACCACCGCGCCGGCATCCGTGCCCATGCGGCAAGTGCCTACGGGATGGAAGATCGTCGTTCCCACATTGCCCGCGGCTTCCACCAGTTCCTCCTCGCTTTGATAGGCAGGGCCCGGCTTGAACTCCTCGGGGCGATAGCGCTGGAGCGCCGGCTGGGCGACGATCCTGCGGGTAAGACGGATCGAATCGGCCGCGACCTGACGGTCGCTCTCCGTTGAAAGATAATTGGGACGGATCGCGGGCTGAGCCCGGAAATCCCCCGAGACGGCATGCACCGACCCCCGGCTGTCGGGCCGCAGGTTGCAGACGCTCGCCGTGAAGGCCGGATAGGGATGAACGGGATCCCCGAACTTGTCGAGCGACAGGGGCTGGACGTGATATTGAAGGTTCGGCGTCTCGCGCGTGGCGTCGGAGCGCGTGAACAGGCCAAGCTGGCTGGGCGCCATGGACATCGGGCCGGAGCGGCGCAGCAGATATTCAAGCGCTATCGCAGCCTTCCCGGAGAGCTTGCTCGCCTGTTCGTTAAGCGTGCGGATGCCGGAGACCTTGTAGGCACAACGCAATTGCAGATGATCCTGCAGGTTCTCGCCGACCGAGGGCATTTCGTGAACGACGGGAATGCCCGCGTCCTGAAGCACCTCTCCCCTTCCGATGCCGGACAGTTCGAGAATATGCGGCGAACCGATGGCGCCTGCCGACAGGACCACTTCGCGGCGGCAGGCCGCTTCCCGTTCCAAGCCGTTCTGCATGTAGGCGACACCGCAAACGCTGCCGTCGCGAATGACCAACCGGCGAACATGGGCACCTGTTTCGACCCGCAGATTGCGGCGGTGACGGATCGGTTTCAGAAAGGCCTTGGAGGCGTTCCAGCGAACGCCGCCACGCTGGTTCACCCGGAAATAGGACGAACCTTCGTTGTTGCCGCGGTTGAAATCATCGACACGGGGAATGCCGAGACCTTCGGCAGCCTCCTGGAACGCGTCGAGAATATCCCAGCGTACCCGCGCCTCCTCGACCCGCCATTCGCCGCCCGCACCATGCATGTCATCGGCGCCGAGATAGTAATCCTCGGATTTGCGGAAAACAGGCAGGACATCGTCCCAGCCCCAGCCGGCGCACCCCATCTGGCGCCATTGATCGTAATCACGCGCCTGACCGCGCATGTAGATCATGCCGTTGATGGAAGAGCAGCCGCCCAGGACCTTGCCGCGTGGATAGGCAAGCGCCCGGCCATTCAAGCCCGGCTCGGTTTCGGTCTTGAAGCACCAGTCCGTGCGCGGATTGGAGATGCAATAGAGATAACCGACCGGGATATGAATCCAGACGTAATTGTCCTTGCCTCCAGCTTCCAGCAGAAGGACCGAAACGTTCGGGTCCGCCGAAAGCCGGTTGGCGAGAAGGCAACCGGCCGTTCCCGCGCCGACGATGATGTAGTCATAGGTCTCGGTCATGTCGGTCAGGACGCCTTGCCGGAATTCCCGCGTGAGAGCCGCGCATAGACCTCGCCCACAATGCCCCGGCGGAACAGGAGCACGCAGATCATGAAGATCGCGCCCGTGATGATGGTGACGGGAAACTCCGAGGTGGCGAGATAGTTTTGCAACGCCACCACAAGTCCCGCCCCCACGATCGGTCCAAGCATGGTGCCAATGCCCCCCAGAAGCGTCATGAGGATCACCTCACCCGACATCTGCCAGGTCACGTCGGTCAGCGTCGCGAACTGGAAGACGAGAGCCTTCATGGCCCCTGCCAGACCGGCAAGCGCCGCCGACATGACGAAGGCGGCGAGCTTGTATCGGGCGACGCTATAGCCAAGCGATGTCGCCCTGTTCTCGTTCTCGCGAATGGACTTCAGGATCATTCCGAAGGGTGAATTGACGATGCGCCACACGGCAAAGACGCCAATCAGGAACCCGCCAAGCACGAAGTAATACATGGCATGGGGGGACGACAGATCGATGATGCCGAAAAGATGACCGCGCGGCACACCCTGGATACCGTCCTCGCCCTTGGTGAAGGGGGCTTGCAGGCAGAAGAAATAAAACATCTGGGCAAGCGCCAGCGTGATCATAGCAAAGTAGATGCCCTGCCTGCGGATGGCGAAGAAGCCGATCACCAGCCCCAGCGCCGCCGCACCCACGACGCCCAGGAGAACGCCGGCCTCCGGTGTCCAGCCCCATTCCTTCACCGCATGGGCGGTGAAATAGGCTGCCCCGCCGAAGAAGGCGGCATGGCCGAAGGACAACAGACCCGTGAAGCCGAGCAGGAGGTTGAAGGCGCAGGCAAAGAGCGCGAAGCACAGCATCTTCATGATGAAGATGGGATAGAGGAAGAAGGGAGCGGCAATCAGCGCCAGAATGGCGATAACCGTCAGCAGCCACTCCACGCGGGTGCGCGTCCTGCTCTCGATTGCGGTTGTGGTCAGGTCAGCCATGTCACGCATCCCTTCCGAACAATCCGGCGGGCCGGACAAGAAGCACAATCGCCATGATCACGAAGATCACGATATTGGAGGCTTCCGGGTAGAAGACCTTGGTCAGGCCCTCGGCGAGGCCAAGCATGTAGCCCGTGACGATGGCGCCGAGGATCGACCCCATGCCGCCGACCACGACCACCGCGAACACCACGATGATGAGGTTGGACCCCATCAGCGGACTGACCTGATAGACCGGCGCCGCCATGATGCCGGCGAGGCCGGCCAGCGCCGATCCGATGCCATAGGTCAGCGTGAGAAGAAGCGGCACATTCACGCCGAAGGCCTGCACGAGAATGGGGTTCTCCGTGGCGGCGCGCAGATAGGCGCCAAGCCGCGTCTTCTCGATCAGAAGCCAGGTTCCAAGGCAGATGAAAAGCGATGCGACCACGACCCAGCCGCGATAATTCGGCAGGAACATGAAGCCGAGATTCGTTCCGCCGGAAAGCTGCGGTGGCGGGGTGTAGATCTGCCCGGACACGCCGAAATAATAACGGAAAGCACCTTCAATCACGAGTGCGAGGCCGAAGGTGAACAAGAGGCCATACAGGGGGTCCACGTCGTACAGGCGAGACAGGGCAAGGCGTTCGATCACCATGCCCGAAACCCCAACGATCAGCGGCACCAGGATGAGCGCCGGCCAATACCCGATGCCCAGATGGGACAGAAGAAGAAAGCCGACAAAGGCACCGAGCATGTATTGGGCGCCATGGGCGAAATTGATGACCCGCAAAAGGCCGAAGATGATCGCAAGCCCGAGGCTCAACATGGCATAGAAGGAGCCATTGATGAGACCTACGAGAAGCTGCCCCAGGAAGGCCTGGATCGGAATGCCGAAAATCATGGTCATGTCGTCAAACTCCAATCACCTCATGCAGCACGGCCATCCGCTGATCCAGTTCGGCCACCGGAAAATCGGCGGTGATGCGGCCATGTTCCATGAGATAGAAGCGGTCTGCGATGCGGCTGGCGAACCGGAAATTCTGCTCGACCAGGAGAATGGTCATGCCGCGCCGCTTCAACGTGGAAAGCACTTCACCGATGCGCTCCACAATGACGGGCGCCAGCCCTTCCGTGGGTTCATCGAGCAAAAGCAGCTTCACGCCGGTTCTAAGCATGCGGGCGATCGCCAGCATCTGCTGCTCGCCGCCGGATAGCTTTGTGCCAGGGCTGTTGCGCCTCTCCTTGAGGTTCGGGAACAGTTCGAAAATCTCGTCGATCGCCATGCCTCCCGGCGAAACGACCGGGGGCAGAAGCAGGTTCTCGTCCACCGTGAGGGTGGAGAAGATGCCGCGTTCCTCCGGAACGAAGCCGAGCCCCATATGCGCCGTGCGGTGCAGCGGCATCTGCATCAGGTCGCGGCCGGCGAATTCGATCTGCCCGGTGCGCTTGCGCAGAATGCCCATGATGGCGCGCAGCGTGGTGGTCTTGCCCACACCGTTGCGGCCAAGAAGCGTGATGGTCTCGCCCTCTCCCACATCGAGGCTAACACCGTGGAGCGCATGGCTCTCGCCATACCAGGCATTCAGGTCGCGGACTTTCAGAAGCGGATTTGCCAGAGCCGGGCTGGCATGGCGGTCAGTCGTCATAAGCCGTCCCCATATAGGCAACCTTCACCTGCTCGTCCTGGCTGACGGTCGCATAATCGCCGGCGGCAATGATCTCGCCGCGCTGCAAGACCGTAATCCAGTCGCAAAGGTCAGCAACGACCTTGAGATTGTGCTCGACCATGAGGACAGCACGATCCTTCGCGACATCGCGGATGATCTCGGCAACGATGCCGACATCCTCGTGCCCCATGCCAGCCATCGGCTCATCGAGCAGAAGAACCTTGGGGTCGAGCGCCAGGGTGGTCGCGATCTCCAGGACGCGCTTTCTGCCATAGGAGAGGTCGGCGGCCAGCTTGTTGCGCTCGTTCTGCAGCCCCACCGTCTCCAGCAATTGCTCGGCGCGCGGCGTCAACGCATCCAGTGCATCGAGCGAGCGCCAGAACTGGTAACCCAGGCCGCCCGGCCGCTGCAGGGCGACACGCACATTGTCGAGCACCGTCAGGTGCGGGAAGATCGCCGAAATCTGGAACGAACGCACCAGCCCGAGCCGCGCCACCTTGGCGGGCGACGTGCTGGTGATGTCGCGCCCCATGAACTCGATGCGGCCCGCCGTCGGAGCGAGAAACTTGGTCAGAAGGTTGAAAACCGTTGTCTTGCCGGCCCCGTTGGGGCCGATAAGCGCATGTATCTTCGCGTGATGAACGTCGAGGTCGACATTCCGCACCGCGACAAAACCGGCAAAGTCGCGCCGCAGACCGCGGGCGGAAAGGACCACCCGCGGCTCTTCATGCGTGGTTGCGCCGCCGGCCATGGCCTGCGCCTCCATACCGTTTGCTACCGTCACTGGCTGACCAGGGGGCAGCCGCTTTCGGACGGTTTGATATAGGCTTCGTCGCCCGGAATGGTCGCCAGGACGTTGTAATAGTCCCACGGCTCCTTGCTGTCGGCCGGCTTCTTCACTTCCATCAGGTACATGTCGTAGATCATGCGGCCGTTGGCGCCGACCTTGCCGTTCTTGGCGAAGAGGTCGTTGACGGGCATTTCATGCAGATCCTTGGCGACGGCTTCCGTCTCGTCGGTGCCCGCCTTCTCGATGGCCTTCAGATACTGCATGACCGCCGAATAGGTGCCTGCCTGGATCATGTTGGGCATGCGCTGGGTGCGCTCGTAGAAGCGGCGGGCGAACTCGCGCGATTCGTCGTTGCGATCCCAGTAGAAGCCTTCCGTCAGCGTCAGGCCCTGCGCGGCCTCAAGGCCAAGGCCATGCACTTCCGCGAGCGTGAAGAGCAATGCGGCAAGGCGCTGGCCACCCGCCACGATACCGAATTCGGCCGCCTGCTTGATGGCGTTGGCCGTGTCGAGACCGGCATTGGCAAGGCCGATGACCTTGGCGCCCGAAGACTGGGCCTGCAGCAGGAAGGAGGAGAAGTCGGTCGTTGCCAGCGGATGGCGGACAGCGCCGAGCACCTGACCGCCCTTTGCCTTGACGAAGTTGCCGGTCTGCTCCTCAAGCGAATAGCCGAAGGCATAATCCGCCGTCAGGAAGAACCAGGTGTCGCCACCCTGCCCCACCAGCGCGCCGCCCGTGCCGACCGCAAGCGCATGCGTGTCATATGCCCAATGGAAACCGTAGGGCGAGCACTGCGGCCCGGTCAGTTCCGTCGTCGCGGCGCCCGTGACGATATCGATCTTCTTCTTTTCCTTGGAAATGCCCTGAACGGCGAGCGCCACCGAAGAGGTGGTCAGTTCCATGATCGCGTCGACCTGCTCGGTGTCATACCACTGGCGCGCGATGTTCGCGGCGATGTCCGGTTTGTTCTGGTGATCGGCGGTGATGACCTCGATCGGCTTGTCCAGAACCTTGCCGCCGAAATCCTCCGCAGCCATCTTGGCTGCTTCATAGGACCACTTTCCGCCAAAATCCGCATAGACGCCGGACTGATCGTTCAAGATACCGATCTTGACCTTCTCATCCGAGACCTGGGCCATGGCCGGCAGGGCCGTGGCCGTCATCAGGGCTGCGGATACAAGAGCGAGTAGTTTCATTACTGTCCTCCCAATAGGTGATCGCGGATTGCGCAACGGCGCATGAAATCGACGTTCCCGACCCGTGGAGCAGACAACTTCTCCTCATGCCCACCCCACAGGCAAATCGGCGCATGTTTTCAATGCGACGAGACCGGCGCGGATTGCGGGTCTCCCTTCCCATGCGCGATCATGCCCCGAGTCATAGCATTGACCTTTCCGCACACAATCAATTATTTTCGCACAAACTCGGTACAAAAACGTACAGACATGCGCTCATTCTCCTGGGACGATCTTCAGTTTTTCCTCGCGGTGGCAAGAACCGGGCAGCTTTCCGCCGCCGCCCGGAAGCTGCGCACAAACCATGTAACGGTCTCCCGCCGGATCGATCGGCTTGAGCAATCTCTGGCTGCGCGGCTCTTCGAACGCAACCCGCGCGGCTATGTGCTGACGGCAGCCGGCGAAAAACTCGTGGAGAGGGCCGAAGCCATCGAACGGGAGGCCGCAGGGGTGGAAAGCGAGGTGGCCGGCGGCGCCACTCCCGTAAGCGGCGTCGTGCGCATTAGCACCTTGGAAGGATTCGGGAATTTCTTCCTGGCGGACCGGTTACCGAGCCTTGCGCAATCGCTGCCCGCCCTGTCGATCGAGTTGCTCATCATCCAGCAGATCGTCTCGCTTTCGCGACGCGAAGCGGACATGTCGGTAACCCTTTCGACGGCCAGGACGAACTCCCACCATTATGAAAAGATTTCGCTTTACCGCCTGTTCCTCTACGCTTCACGCGACTATCTGGAGCGGCATGGGCCGGTGCGCAAAAAGGCCGATCTCGCCAATCACCGGATCATCGGATACATCGAGGACATGATCTTCACGCCGGGTCTGGACTACCACCGGGAGATCCTGCCCGGTGCCCGCGCCTTCTACCAAAGTTCTAGTATCCATGCGCAGCTTGCCGCGACCCGAAAAGGGCTCGGCCTGTGCGTGATGCCACACTTCATGGCCCGCCACTATCCCGATCTCGTGCCGGTCATCCCCAAGGAAATCCATCTGGAGCGCTACTACTGGTGCATCGCACACCAGGACATGGCAACAGCTCCGCGCATCCGGATGCTGACCGACTTCATCAAGACCGAGGCCAAGAAGGCCGAAGCCGATTTCCACGGCCAGGCCCTCCTGGATTGAATGCCGCATCATGAGCCGGGCATGTCCGGCTCATGAGGGCTTCAGTTTCTGCCCAGAGCCAGGGCGGAAGGATCGATTTCCGGTTTGCGCCCATCGACGATATCCGCGAGAACACGGCCCGAACCGCAGGCCATGGTCCAGCCAAGCGTGCCGTGACCGGTATTCAGGTACAGGCCTTTCACCGGTGAGTCGCCGATATAGGGCGGGCCATCGGGGGTCATGGGACGCAGGCCGCACCAGAAGCTCGCTTCACGGACATCGCCGCTTTCCGGAAACATGTCCGTGAACGAATGCTCCAGAGCCAGGCGCCGCGGATGGCGCGGCGTGAGATCGTAACCGGCAAGTTCCGCCGTTCCGCCCACGCGAATACGGTCGCCAAGGCGGGTGATCGCGGTCTTGTACGTCTCGTCCATGACCGTGGAAACCGGCGCGGCATCCGCGTTGCGCACCGGCAGGGTGAGCGAATAGCCCTTGACCGGGAAGACCGGGATGCGGATGCCAAGCGGCTTGAGAAGCAGAGGCGAATAACTGCCCAGCGCCACCACCACCGCATCGGCTTCCATCAATCCGCCGGAGGTGCGGACGCCAAGGACGCGGCCGCCCTCGGTGAGGATGCCGCCGATCTCCGTGTTCCAGTGGAAGCGCACGCCCAGACCCCCGGCGATTGCCGCCAGACCTTCGGTGAAGAGACGGCAATCGCCCGTCTCGTCGCCGGGCAGGCGCAGGCCTCCGACAAAGCCGGCTTTTGCGGTGGCCAGACCCGGTTCGCGAGCAATGCAACCCGCCCGATCGAGCACTTCATGCGTCACGCCGAATTCGTTCAGCACCTCGACATCCTTGCCGATGCCGTCAAGCTGGTCCTGCGTGCGGAACAACTGCAGCGTTCCCTGGCTGCGTTCATCGTAGCCCAGCCCTTCCTCCGCACGAAGCGCGCGCAGACAGTCGCGGCTGTACTCGGCGATCGGCACCATGCGCGCCTTGTTGCGGGCATAGCGAGCGGATGTGCAGTTACGCAGCATCTTCAGCATCCAGAGCCACATGGCCGGATCGAGATGCGGACGCACGACCAACGGACCGTGGCGCATCAACATCCATTTGACTGCCTTGAGCGGAATGCCGGGGCCGGCCCAGGGGGCGGAGTAGCCGGGCGAAACCTGCCCGGCATTGGCAAAACTCGTTTCCAGCGCGGGGCCGGGCTGACGGTCGACGAGCGTAACCTCATGGCCGGCCTTGGCCAGATAATATGCGGTCGTCACGCCAATGACGCCGCCACCGAGAATGAGCGTTTTCAACTCTATGTCCTTGCGATTGAAAAGCCATGCGGCATGCCGGGGCGAGCGGGCATGTCCGGGGCTTCTTCCCAAAATGTCGAATGCGGTTCAGGTGCCGACACTTTCACTGCGCGCGCGGGCGCCGGCTGCTTGGGAGTGTGGCCCCCTGGTAGCGAAACCGCTTGGCCTCACGCCAGGGGCTGTAAGGATGCCATCAGGCCACCCGCATGATTGAACAAGCGGCGGCGGCGGGCATCAGTCGCAAAGATGATCGACATGTCTGCAATCGCGCGGTTGGGTTGAAGCCGCTCTGTACCTCAAGTTCGGGAAGGTTTCCAGACCCCCTGGCATATTCACGTTAGGCCAGTGACGGCATCCGGGATGTCCACTTGCCAACACTTAGAGAAGGCGCAGGAAGAAGACGAGGCTCATCACCGCGCCCACGAGAATGACGATGCCGCGCACCACGGAGGCGGGCAAGGCGCGGGCCAGCGGCGCGCCCGCATAGCCGCCTATGGTGGCCGCCACCATCATGACAACCGCCTGCGGCCAGGCAACGATGCCCGCAAGCGCAAAGGTGACGACCGAAATTGCGGAGAGAATGAAGGACAGTCCGTTCTTGAGGCCGTTCATGGCGTTCAAGTCCCGCATTCCCCAGAAGGAAAAAAGCGCCAGAAGGACGATCCCCAGCCCGCCATTGAAATATCCGCCATAGACCGCCACGGCCAGGGTGCCGAGCCAGCCTTCCCTTTGCTCGCCGCCCTGCCCGCGCGCCCAAGCCTGCATCCTTGAACCGAAAGCAAAGACCAGCGTGGCGGCGGCAAGCAGGAACGGCACGACGATGGAAAATGCCTCATTGGACGAAACGAGCAGGAGCAGCGAACCGACCAGACCGCCCGCAGCCGTCAACAGACCGATACGAAAAAGCCGCTTGCGCTCGAAGGCCGCCAGTTCCTTGCGAAAGCCGATCGCTCCCCCGAGATAACCGGGGAACACGGCAACGGCGCTCGTGGCATTGGCCGCGACAACCGGCACGCCCGTGTAGACGAGGGCCGGAAAGGTGAGGAACGTGCCACCCCCC